>Ga0196899_1000014_pt1 | contig 123482 bp, 106 predicted proteins | sample VirMetDEL_Sep_01_FD_169095 | JGI IMG/M metagenome (GOLD analysis project Ga0196899, IMG submission 169095) | Aqueous microbial communities from the Delaware River and Bay under freshwater to marine salinity gradient to study organic matter... | ecosystem: Environmental > Aquatic > Marine >... | reverse complement strand
TTCTTTCATAAACCAACTAATGTCCATCAGCCTATTTCGAAACGTTTCAGCCGACGCTTCTACTAAAGACAATGCAAACTCAGAAAGAACCTCACCTTGTACGTATTGCTGTGTAAACAAAGTACCTGTATGCAATTTATGCCAACGCTGCAATACCTCTAATGTCGACCACTGTGCGGCTTTGTCCAGGTTGATGTGCAACACAACATGAAGATGATTACTCATCACAGCATAAGCACAAACATCGATAGAAAAGACACTGGCTAAAAACAACAATCTCTTTTCAACCCAACCACGGCGGTGCGCATAACTGTCACCCGAGATGGGGTCCTCACCGCATAAAAAGGCTCGCCGAACACAACGAGAGATACAGTGATAATAAGCCGTATCCGTTACACTGATTTGTTGACTTCTTGGCTGTGCCATAAATAACCTCCTCTTCCTGAGAAACAATACTGTGATTATATACAGTTTAAATACAATCCATCAAGTCTAAAGCCAATGCCTTGATATTACTGGCTTGTTGAGGTGGGTGGCCTAGAAAGAGATAGGGGTGGGTGGCTTAGAAAAGTAGAGATAACACCATTTCGCTATAAACTAGAGGAATGGTGTTATCTATTGCTCAAAAAAAGAATACTATTTCAATGTTGCTAAATACGCGCGCCAGCCTTTTAGGTAGGTAATGTCTTGCGCACCTTCAACACCATATGGCTCACAGATAAAGCCAGCAACTTGGCTACCATCGGCAAGTGCCACTTTACCGATTCCGAGAGGCGCAGGAATACCGGCAACAAAACTACCGAAGTGTTGCGCGGGCACAGACCAAACTTCCACTTCGATGGCATCCCCCTTGTCTTTATCAAGAACCAAACCTGGGCGAAGCGGTGGGCCGCCAGCCAGTGCATACATACGATACGTAGAAGCCGTGGTTGTTGTGGTTTTCAGGTGAGCGCCACGCTCAGTAAGCTGCCAATTAAGCGGTTGACCCGCTAAGTGAGCGCCACAAACCATCACATCAATAAATTGGTTATTCCCAACAGGAGTCGTGGTGCTTGGGGCTGCCAACACTTCCAAAGTGCCTTTTTTCAGAGGAAGTGCTTGTTGGATGCGGTTAGCAATCGACATCAACATACGATCACTAAAGGTTGGCCCCACAAGCGTAATACCAAACGGCATGTCGTTATCTGTCATCACGGTTGGGACGGCAATCGATGCCAAGTCAATCAGGTTCATAAAGTTAGTGTAATAGCCCAACTCACTATTTCGTTTAATCGGCTCTGCCAGCATTTCTACCACGGTAAAATGACGACCTGCTGTGGGCGTCAATAAACAATCGACCTGTGCCATTTGCGCTAGGCAAATTTGCTTCAAATCATTAATGCGATATTGTGCTTTAAACAATGATGTTGCCGGTGGTTTACCGCCCGGTGCGATGATCTCACGCACCACAGGGAAAATCGCCTCTGGATTATCGTCAATCAAGGGTTGAGCAGCAATGTAACGCTCAGACACCCAAGGACCTTCGTACAACAATTTAGCAATTTCATCGAAAGGCGCGTAATCAATTTCTTGAAAGGTAAAACCCTGATCCTTTAATAACGATAATGTCTCTAAATACGCTTTTTCATAACTTTCATCACCAAAAAATTGTAACTGGTGAGCCGGAATGACCCCAACCGTTAACTCCCCAGTACGCAAGCCATAGTGACGAGCTTGATTATCAAATGGGTTCGCTCGACTGTAGCCATCGCGTGCATCAAAGCCTTCCGCCGCCGCCAATGCAATATTGGCATCATCTGTGTTGTAGGCAAAAATAGTGATGCAATCTAAACTACGGCAGGCTGGCACTAACCCTGTTGCCGATAGCAAACCAATGCTCGGTTTCACTCCTACCAAATTATTGAAGCAAGCCGGAACACGTCCAGAACCGGCCGTGTCTGTCCCTAAGCTGAAACTGGCTAAGCCAAGCGCTACTGCCACCGCCGAGCCCGAACTAGAACCACCACTGATGTAGTCGTAATTAAACGAGTTATGACAAGCACCATAAGGCGAACGTGTACCATTTAGACCGGTAGCGAACTGATCTAAGTTGGTTTTACCAACCGGAATGGCCCCCGCGTCAATCAGCTGTTGCACTACTTTGGCGGATTGTGTTGGCGTATAAGCAAAGGCTTCACAACCGGCTGTCGTTGGAATACCAGCAAGATCAATATTGTCTTTAATAGCAAATGGAATCCCCCACAGAGGGTGAGTCTCCATGTCTTTGTCTTTCAAGGCGTCTAACCAAACGGCTTGTTCCGCTTCTGTTAATAGGTGAATCCAAATATTATGATCTTTATAATCCTCCGCCCGTTCACGAATGTCCGCCATAACACTTTCTGGTGTGCAGGTCCCTGCCAGATAAGCGCTGCGCAGTGCAGCGAACCCCATATCTAATCCGTTTTGTGCTTCTAGTTGCATGCCCATAATTTCTTCCTCAATCCACTGTGCTAATCTTCAAGAACAACAATTGCCTGCCCTGCATTAACGCGGCTACCGTCTTTTAGTAACAAATCCGATACCACGCCTGCGGCAGGAGCATAGATAGGAATTTCCATCTTCATGGATTCCAAAATGAGCAATAACTGCCCCGCTTGCACTTGGTCGCCTTCTTTCACTTGGGTTTGCCAAACACTGCCAGACACTGGGCTATCCACCACGGTAGCGTCTTCGCTCCAAGTAATGTCGGTTACGACTGCTTCCGCTTCGTCGGTATCAAAATGGAATTGACCATTAGCATGCCAGCGGGCTAGCTCGGCCTCAAAAGCGTGATTACGCACTTGTTTAAATTTATCAATGCTGGTTTGGTTTTCATCAATAAAGCTCTGGTAGTCAGCCAAAGAAAAGGTGCTCTCTTCAATGCGAATACCATAGTTATCGTGGGGGAAGTCTTTACGGATTTGATCCAGCTCTTCGTGACTCACTTCATAGAAACGAATCTGATCAAAGAAGCTCAACAACCAAGGCTTGGTAAACGCGCTTGTTTGACGATAGCGATTCCACATTTGCAACGTACGACCGACAAATTGATAGCCGCCAGGGCCTTCCATGCCATATACACACAAGTAAGATCCACCGATACCAACGGAATTTTCCGCTGTCCATGTACGCGCAGGATTGTATTTAGTCGTCACCAAACGGTGTCGTGGGTCAACTGGGGTCGCAACGGGGGCACCAAGGTATACATCCCCCAAGCCCATCACCAAATAACTGGCACTGAACAGTATGTCTTTCACATCGTTAATACTGTCTAAGCCGTTAATACGACGAATAAACTCTAAGTTACTTGGACACCAAGGGGCATTCGAGCGTACAGATTGGGCATATTTATCGATGGCTTCTTGGCAGGCCTTATCATCCCAAGACAGTGGCAAATAAACCGTTCTAGAGGGAACAGTCAGTTCATCAAGCTGGCTACTCAAGGCTTGCTCAGCTGACTCCAAATGGTCCAATAAATCGGTGTAGCTCAAATACTGGCTGTCGTAGTGAATTTGCAAAGAGCGAATCCCTGGAGTGAGTTCTCGCATGCCTTTTAATGGGTTTTTCTCTAACCATTGCATTAAAGCATGAGCGCGGAAACGTAAGCGGATATCTAACATTTGCTCGCCATATTCCACCAGCAAGAAATGATCGCCCGCAGCACGATAAACAATTTCATCGCCAAAACGTTCGGCTGGTAAGGTTTTCAAAATCGGCGTCTTCTCTTCACAAGAAAACTCACAAGTTGAAACAGCTTGTTCAAATGCCGTTAGATTAGCCAAGCCTTTATTTTGCGCCGCTTCTAACGCCACGGCGTCTTCCAAAGCCACAGGAATAAAACGGATTTTATCGCCCGCTCTCAATTGCCCTAGCTTCCATAAATCGGCCGTAATGACAGTGGCAGGACACACAAAGCCACCAAGAGATGGGCCATCTGGCCCCAAAATAACCGGCATATCCCCAGTGAAATCCACACTACCAAAGGCGTAAGCGTTATCGTGAATATTAGACGGATGCAAGCCGGCCTCTCCACCATCGTTACGTGCCCATTTGGGTTTAGGCCCAATTAAACGAACACCCGTTCGGCTGGAGTTATAATGAATTTCCCACTCTGTACCAAAAAACATATCAATGTCTTCTGGGGTGAAAAAATCAGGAGAACCATGTGGGCCGTAAATCACGCGTAGTTCTATCGTGTGATCCATCTGCGAGAAAAGTACCTTAGGGACTGACTTAGAAGACAAACCGCTTAATTGACTCACGTCTGCATCAAGCACATGCAAGACATCACCCGTTTGAATCGCTCGACCATTGTGACCGCCAAACTGCCCCAAGGTGAAGGTGGATTTCGAGCCCAAATAATCAGGACAATCGAAACCACCTGCCACGGCTAAATAAGCTCGTGCGCCCTGCTCTTTGATTCGCCCCAAGGTCAATGTTTCGCCTGCTTGTATGGTGACCACAGTATTTTGCTCGATGGCTTGTCCATCAATTTTCGCATCAATCACAGCGCCACAAACCACAAGACAGGTTTCAAAGCTGAATTTTAAGCTTGGGCCTTGCAGAGTAATTTCCATGGCCGCAGCCGAATCCGGATTATTAAGCAAGCGATTCGCTAAGCGGAAATGGTAATTATCGAATGGTCCGGAAGGCGGTACACCAACATTCCAATGATGTTGACGACCAGGAAAATCTTGCAGAGTGGTTTGAGTTCCACCACTTAACACATCAATGCGTTTCGGTTGATAGACAAACGAATTGAGGTAACGAGTGCTCACTTCACCGCGCAGCAACAGAGGATCAACAACCAAGTGCTTAAGATAATCTAAATTGGTTTCTGTACCATATAAAACGCAATTTTCCAGCGTTGTTTTGAGTTTAGCAAAGGCCGCATCGCGATCTTCTTGATGGACGATGACTTTGGCGAGCATAGGATCAAAGTAAGGCGAGACTTCAATGCCCGTTTCGATCCAAGAGTCGATACGAACATCGGCATTTTTTTCTTCTTCTGGCCAAGCAACCTGACTCAATAAGCCAGCACAAGGCTGAAAATCTTTATAAGGATCTTCCGCATACAAACGCACTTGTACCGCATGTCCATGCGCTTTAAGTGAAGCACGTTTCTCTTCTAGCGCAAAGTCTTCGCCAGCAGCCAGACGAATCATCCATTCTACTAGGTCTACTGAGTAGACCATTTCCGTCACACCGTGCTCAACCTGCAAACGGGTATTGACTTCAAGGAAATAAAATTTATCTGTGTCCATATCATAGATAAACTCGACTGTCCCAGCGTTACGATATTGCACCGATGACAATAATAATTCTGCGGTTTGATGCAGTTGTTTACGCACCTCATCCGTCAGGTTTGGCGCTGGACATTCTTCAACCACTTTTTGGTTACGGCGTTGACTAGAGCAATCACGCTCCCCTAGTGCCAATGCCCCACCTTTACCATCGGCAAAGATCTGTACTTCAATGTGACGGGCGCGAGCAATGAACTTCTCTAAAAAAACACCATCGTCAGCAAAGTTGTTGGCGCCTAAACGGCGCACGGAATCAAAGCTTTCTCGTAAGTCTTTTTCGTTGTGACATAAATGCATACCAATACCGCCACCACCGGCGGTACTTTTTAACATTACGGGATAGCCAATCCCATCGGCGGTTTGGCAGGCTGTCTCTAAATCGGTCAACAATTCAGAACCAGGAGAAAGCGGCACATTGGCTTTCTCGGCTAATTCGCGTGCTCGGTGTTTCAAACCAAACTCCATCATCTGTTCGGCGGTGGGGCCAATAAATGCAATGCCTTCTTCTTCACAACGACGCACAAAGGTCGCGTTCTCGCTCAAAAAACCATAGCCTGGGTGGATCGCCTGAGCACCACACTGCTTGGCAATATTGAGGATTTTATCCATATCCAGATAGGTTTCAGTGGCGTTGCCTTCGCCTAAGGAGAAAGCTTCATCTGCACGCTTAACATGCAAGCTTTTGGCATCCGACTCAGCGTATACCGCAACAGAGGCAATATTCATTTTATTGAGCGTTCGAATGATTCGTGTCGCGATGGCGCCACGGTTGGCAATTAATACCTTGTTAAACATGGTTCAACCTTGGCCGGGCCGTCCCGGAGCGAGATAAACAACAGTGGTCGTCCACTGCGTTAAAATGAGACTAATTACTTGTTTAAAAAAACCTTATAAGACGACTCAGTTAGGCGTTCCAAACCAGCATATCAACAGGCGTCGGGTTGTAGCCGTTGCAAGGGTTGTTTAATTGAGGACAATTCGAAATCAATACGATGATGTCCATTTTTGCCACCATCTCAACGTATTTACCAGGCGCTGAAATACCATCTTCAAAGGTCAAGCCACCCGCTTCAGTCACCGGCACATTCATAAAAAAGTTGATATTGTGACTAATATCGCGCTTGGACAAACCAAACTCTGGGTTTTCGGCAATCGCAAGCATCCAGCTGTCTCGACAAGCATGCATGCAACGTTTTTCTAAGTCATAACGCACCGTATTACTTTCCGTCGCACAGGCGCCGCCCAAGGTATCGTGGCGACCACAAGTATCAGCGACAATCTCAATCATCACATTGTTCTCGTTAGAACGAAGCTCTGATCCAGCCGTCAAATACACCTTGCCTTGCTCACGAATGGTATCGGTTACGCTGTATCGCTCAGCCGGATCATTGGCATTGTAGAACAAGGTATCTGCGGCTTGGTTGCCTTCAAGATCGACTAGTCGAAATGTACTGCCCGCTTTCACTACGCCAATAAAGTAATCACCTGCATCAATATGGTAAGTCGTGTTCGCGCTTTCTGGGGTTAATTGGCTCTCTTTAATCATAATTAGGCCTCCGCGCCAAAGTAGTAAAGTGCATTATTAGCAAAGCCGCGCTGATTTTCTGGGCGCGACATCTTGCAAAGGTCGTCGTCTGCTACAGGCTCAGCTTTTTCCAGCAGAATGGAGATCGGCTTTTTCGGGTATTGGCTTGCTGTGCTTAATGGATGTGGGCAGGTATGTAGCATTACCAAGGTGTCCATTTCAAAACGCAAAGTAATACTAGAGCCTGCCGGACTGTTGCCTTCGACCAATGACATAACACCTTCACTGTCTGTGCTAACTCGACTAAACAAGTTTAAATTGGCAGCAATATCGGCTTTGGTTAGACCGTATTTGGCCATTTCCACCAACATGGCATCGTGACCATTTTGCATCCACTCATTGCGATCATTTTGATAGTCACGTTTCCCCCACTTTGACTCGATGTGTGAAGCATGACTATTACCACTGACTGTCTCGTGCCAGCCAACGGTGTCTTCAATGATGGAAGCAAATATGCGTCCCATATCGGAGTACAAACAATGACCTTTGGTGAGTTTAAAAGTGTGTTGACCTTTTAACGTATCGGGTGCGTTGTAACGCTCCAAAAGGTTTTCTGGGTTATAAAACACCATGCCGACATTGGCATCGCCTTCGATATCCGTCAGGGTCATTTGCGTTCCGCGACGTACGCGCAATGACCAATGACTGGCGGCTGGAATGATGGTTTCATATTTATTCATACTGATTGCTCCTGCGTTTTCTCTCCCTGATTTAGAGGTCGAATACGTTGATCTATTTCTTCAAAAAGTGGCTCAGGCATATGACCAACAGGTAAGTCATAAGTGATAGAGGCGCCATAAGCATTTGGGGAATGCGGGTCGTGACGAAGTTTGTCGAACACCCATAAACGAGTTCCTAGATAGAAACCTTCTTTTAAGTCATGCGTGACCATGAATATGGTCAATTTATGCTTGCGCCATAGGTCCAATACCAAGGTATGCATATCGGCTCGAATACCGGGATCCAGTGCGCCAAAAGGCTCATCCAGCAGCAAAATTCGTGGTTTACAAATGACCGCTTGGGCAATGGCAAGACGCTGCTTCATACCACCCGATAATTCGTGTGGATAGCGGTGCAAAGCATGGCCTAGTCCCACTTGTTCTAGCATGTCTGTCGCTTCTTGCTTGGCCGCTTTTTTCTCATTGCCAAACAAATAACCAGTCATCGAGGATTTCTGAAATCCCTTTGCAGCGATCACGTTTTGCAACACCGTCATATGGGGAAAGACGGAGTATTGCTGAAAAACAATGCCACGGTCTGAACCCGGCTCATTAGGGATTGGCTTACCATCCAGCAATAACTCACCTTCTGTGGCGGTTTCAATGCCTAAAATCATTTTTAAAAAAGTACTTTTGCCACAACCCGAGGCGCCAACCAGCGTAATAAACTCACCTTCTGCAACATTGACATTAACCCGTTCAAGAATGACATCTTGACCGTAGCGTTTGCCGATGTTTTTGGCTTGGATCATGGTTTCTTTTGATGCTGTCTTGCTCATGATTTTGCCTCCAAACTCCAAGGGAAGAGTCGACGGTTTAACTTACTGAGCAAGAAATCCACCAGAAATGCCAACAGTGTAATCCACGCCACATAGGGCAAAATTACATCCATAGACAAATAGCGACGTACTAAAAATATCCGATAACCAAGGCCATCCGTCGAGGCTATGGCTTCCGCCGCGATCAAAAACAACCATCCCGCCCCTAAAGACAAACGGACAGCATCAATCAATTTCGGCATAATTTGCGGTAACACCACACGGACTAATATCTGGCTGGTACTCGCGCCTAACGTTTGCGCTTTCACCAGTTGCTCAGCTGGAATCTCTTGAGTGCGTCGCTGGATATCTCGGGCAATAAAGGGTGTTATTCCTATTGCGATTAAGGTAATTTTTGACACCTCACCAAGACCAACGACAATAAACAAAATGGGCAACAAGGCCAATGGCGGCACCAAAGACACCACCGTCAGCAAAGGTGAAAAACCAGCCGAAAAAATTGGCAAGGCCCCCGTTAGCACCCCAACAAACAAGCCGACAATGGCCGCGATCAGCACACCCAAAGCCAAACGCGTCAAGCTGCTTGCGGTATCTTGCCAGAACAACAGTTCACCCGAACGCTTACTGGGTTCAAACGCCATGCGATACATAGACTCCCCCATTTGACTAAACGCAGGCAACAGTTTGTCATCAGGGTTCATGGCCAATCGAGCATCAGAACTCACCATGTACACCATGATGAGCACGGCGAATGGCAACAACCCGAGCAAAATATTGCTTGTTCGATTTGGCTTATAATTTATGAGTTTTTTCATGCTTTTATCCCATGACGCTCTGACTACTATCGCTAGTAAACAGAGCGTTTACTTTGGATGGTTACAGTTGGCCGTCAGCAGCCATTTGCATGTAAGCTGGGTCAAAGCGAAGTTTGATGTAATCAGGGTTACCATAGACACCTGCAGGCGTCTCAATGCCAATGGCACTCGCATCTGGCGCGCCTTCTCCTAAGAGGCCATGGTCATAAGAGAACTCTGCCACATTTTTCATCGTTGACATTAGCTCTTGGCTATTGGTTAACGCCAATGCCGATTCAGGTGTGTAAAACATTTTTGTGCTTGCTAGCTGGGCATCGTAACCTTCTAAATCGGTTTCAGACGCTTCTGCCATAGCGGTGCGTGCATCAATCGCCGCTTGGTCAGTACCACTCATTAACGCCATCACTTCATACCAAGCACCTACCAAGGCTTTGCCTAAATTAGGGTTCGCTTTCAGCGTATCGGTATTAACGACCAACATATCGATGATTTCACCGGGGATTTGTGAAGAGTCAAACACATTATTTGACTTAGGCATGGACGTAATTTCGCTTAACAAAGGGTTCCATGTCACCACAGAGGTCACGTCACTGGTCCCATAAATTGACACCATATCAGCATCAGACGTGTTAATTACATTCACATCCGCTTCACTAAGGCCCACCGAATCCAAAGCACGAGCCAATAAATAATGTGACACACTTAATTCGACTAAATTGACATTTTGGCCTTTGATGTCCGCTAACTGATTTTTATCCTTCAAGATAACGGCGTCATTCCCATTAGAGAAATCGCCAACAATTAACGCTGTACTGTCCACACCACCAGCCGCTGGAATGGTCAGCGCATCCATATTAGTCATCGCACAAGCATCAAATTGGCCAGCGGTATATTGGTTGATGGATTCGACGTAATCATTGATTTGCACCACATCGATGTCGATACCATATTTGTCCCCCCATTTTTTGACGATCCCTTCTTGCGCCGCATAGGCCCAAGGCATCCAGCCCACATAAATAGACCAACAAACCTTAAATTTATCAGCGGCAAAGGTATTAGCAGACAGGAGAAGCGTAAACAGTAGAACGGTTACTTTTTTTGCGGAGTATTTCATGGCAGTTACCTTTTCAGTTTGTTTAATTACACACGGAGTACCCTTGGCAATATCGCCATGTGGTCTCCCGGGCTTTTGTCCCGCCGTGTAACCTTGAAACTGTCAAGGTCGAAAGCTCTCGGACCAGTCATTTCGATAACATCGAAATCGGAACCCTAGCTCTCTATTGATAATCTAACTTGTGATGTTCGACTTTCCAAGGGTACGAACAACCTAGATAAAGCAGATTGTGTGCCAGTTATACAGAACCCTGAATTTGTCTGGCTTTAACGTATTTTTTGCCACATACAGACAGTAACGAACAACAAAAAATGGGCTAAAAAAGCCCATTTCATTATTCGCGCACCATTTTTATGCAATTAAGCCAACGCTGTATCCAATAGCATCATCAGAACAAAACCTAACATTAACCCTTTTGTGGCCGCCAGCTCGTGACCTTGACGATGTGATTCTGGAATCATTTCATGACTGATCACAAATAACATAGCACCCGCAGCCAAAGCCAACCCTAAAGGCAACAACAAGCTAGACTCGCCCAATACCACCGAGCCAATAACCGCCATAATAGGCTCAGTTAAACCAGATAGTACCGCAATACGTACCGCCAATAGACGGCTGTAACCTACAGCCAATAGCGCCATGGCAACCACTAACCCTTCTGGAATATCCTGAATTGAGATACCCGTTGTTAAAGCCGTAGCTGCCGAAACATCGCCACTGGCAAAAGACGCGCCTATCGCCAAACCTTCCGGAATATTATGCAGAGCGATGGCAAAAACAAACAACCAGCTGCGCCGCAAAGTTTGACCACGCAACCTGTCTTCCTCTTTAATAAAATGTTGGTGTGGCACAAGGCGTTCCAATACCAACATAAACGCACCGCCCAATAAAACTGCCGCCCCCACAGAACCAGAGCGATACCAAGGCGAAGCACCACTGCCTTCTAACAACGCTAAGGCAGGGATAATAAGAGAAAACATACAGGCTGCTAGCATCACCCCAGCACCAAATCCCAGCATAATGTCGTGCAGTTTTTGTGATAACCGATGCAGAAACAAAGCAGGCAAGGCGCCTATAGCCGTCGCCGCTGCCGCTACAACACCCGCATAAAAAGCATAACGCACCTGAGAATGTTGCTGTAGCAATACAACAAACTGATCAATGGCGGTATAGGCACCTAGCACTAAAATAATGCTTCCAATCCACTTTCGCACACGAATTCTAGGTAGCGACAACAGAGTCAACTTCATGCTTACTCCTGATACCACACAGCAACTTGTGACCACTTGATGACATTAAAAAATGCCGCGACGTAGTCAGGACGTTTATTTTGGTACTGCAAATAATAAGCGTGTTCCCAAACATCCAAGCCCAAAATCGGTGTCAATCCATCCATTAATGGGCTGTCTTGGTTGGCGCTGCTGGTAACCTGCAAGTTACCTTGCTGATCTTTCACCAACCAAGCCCAACCACTGCCAAATCGGCTCAATGCCGCCTTAATAAACAGCTGTTTAAATTCTTCAAAACTACCAAAGCTTTGCTGAATCGCGTCTGCTAATGGTCCTTGTGGCTCACCACCCCCTTCTGGTGACATCACCAACCAAAACAAACTGTGATTCGCATGACCACCGCCATGATTACGAACCGCACCCTGAACGTTTTCTGGTAATGACGTAATCTCTCGCAACAGGCGCTCAAGAGACCAATCTGCATAAGCGGTTCCTTCCAACGCAGCATTCAAGCCATTTACATAGGTCTGATGATGGCGACTATGATGAATCTCCATCGTCAACGCATCAATGTGTGGTTCTAAAGCGGTATACGCATAAGGCAGTTCAGGCAAAGTAAAAGGCATCTTATTCTCCAAAATAAATAACGATAAGAAGAATCATTATTATTTCTATTAATAACAAATGCAAATCCTATTTTGCTACCCACCTCGATACTCATGTGCAGTGATTACGAAGAGAATCTCGTATTCAAAAAAGGCTTAAGCGAGTCTGGATCTAAAAACACACTGAGTTATTATAGAGAGGAATAAAGTGGAAAAGGCGATCAGCACAAAGCGAATAGGATTGGAGCGGATAGGCTTAAAGCCATGAGAAGTGAGCGATACCAATGCCGTGCTATGACATTTTCGTTTGTTCGATTTTCTTGACCATATTGACACTGACCGTTTCATAACCCATCTCAGCGTATAGCTTTTGAGCGGCATCATTATAAGAAAACACATGCAGACCAATATTGACGATGTTGTGCTTTGCCGCGAAGTCTTCAATTTCCTTGAGCGCAATCTTGGCATAACCCTTTCGTCTATGTTCAGCTTTGATTTCTAGGTCATAAATAAACACCGTACTCGTAGTACTACTGTTCTCTAGCGACAGCCATATCATACCCACAGTCTCGTTTACATCGGGTACTTTCATCTCAAAAAAATGATTGTTATCTGTGTCTATTCCACGCGGTAACAACCGCTCTATATCTCGTCTGGAACGAGACAATGATCCTGTTTTCTGCCAGCGGCCCGATTCCACATTTTCCCGCGCATACTGCACAATCAGCTCTTCAATATAAGAGGCAAAAAACGGTTTTGACATAGACACTAAAAAAGACATAACGACTCCAATTCATATCAGGCAAAGAAAAGTGACTCCGTTCAGTATTCATCATTTTCACAAAAACAGAAGCATTATTTGAAGCATTTAACCAACAAGTAAGAAAACCAACCCCTTGCTATAACTGGCTTCTAAAGGTGGGTGGCTTGGTATTCCTCCCCTTGCTATAACTGGCTTCTAAAGGTGGGTGGCTTGGTATTCCTCCCTTATTACAACTTCCCCGATCGGAGCAAAGCCATTAACCCATACAACTCCACACAAAATGCCCAACAAATTCAATAACGCGCTCAGAAAATTTCGTAATTGAAGCAATCACCTAAACAAACAATCATTCGTAGGGATAAAAAATAACAATAGTCAGGAGTTCTGATATGAGCGAATTTTTCAAAGCGATACCGGTTATCAAGTACGAAGGTGCGGGATCAAGCAACCCTTTTGCGTTTAAACATTACGATGCAAATAAAATGTTGATGGGCAAAACCATGGCGGAACATTTACGCGTGGCGGTGTGTTATTGGCATACGTTTTGTTGGCAAGGCAGCGATGTGTTTGGCGCGAATACCTTTGATCGCCCTTGGTTTAAAGCCGATTCGGAACTGGCAGCAGCGAAGCTAAAAAGCGATGCGGCATTTGAGTTTTTCGCGAAATTAGGGGTTCCCTATTACAGCTTTCACGATGTCGATGTCAGTCCAGAAGGTCGTTCACTCAAAGAATACATTAATAACTTTGCGCAAATGGTCGAGGTTTTACAAGCCAAACAAGAAGCCACTGGCATCAAGCTATTATGGGGCACGGCGAATGCCTTTTCTAACCCACGATACATGTCTGGCGCGGCGTCCAATCCTAACCCTGAAATCTTCGCCTATGCGGCGACTCAGGTGTTCCATGCGATGAATGCCACTAAAGCCCTTAAAGGCGAAAACTATGTTTTATGGGGCGGCCGTGAAGGTTATGAAACCCTATTAAACACGGATCTAAAACGCGAACGTGCGCAGCTTGGCCGCTTCATGCAAATGGTGGTTGAGCACAAATACAAAATAGGTTTTGAAGGCACCTTGTTGATCGAACCCAAACCGGCGGAACCAACCAAACACCAATACGATTACGATACCGCAACCGTGTATGGCTTCTTAAAAGAGTTTGGACTTGAGAAAGAGATCAAGGTCAACATCGAGGCCAACCACGCCACCTTGGCGGGTCATAGCTTCCACCATGAAATTGCCACCGCTTGCTCTTTGGGTATTCTTGGCTCCGTCGACGCCAACCAAGGTGACGCACAGCTAGGCTGGGATACTGATCAATTCCCTACGAGTGTGGAAGAATACACCCTCGTCACTTATGAGATTCTAAAGTCCGGCGGTTTCAAAACGGGCGGTTACATGTTCGATACCAAGCTACGTCGTCAATCGATGGATCTGGAAGATTTATTCCATGGTCACATTGGCGCCATGGATACCCTGGCCCTGTCGTTAGAGCGCGCGGTTAAGATGATCGAAGACGAGAAACTGGCGAACTTTGTAGATCAACGCTATGCGAAATGGAATGACACCTTAGGTGCGGATATTTTAGCAGGCAAGCACACCCTGCAAGACCTTGCAGAATATGCTGAGAAAAATAACCTAGATCCTCAGCCAGTTTCTGGCCGCCAAGAAATGCTCGAAAATATGGTAAATGGCTACATCTTTAAATAAGCGTTCAAATAAGCCGTTAGATTAAAGTTAAGCAGCCTAAAAGTTAAAAACACAGGCCAACAAACGCTGACCTGTGTTTTTTAGTATTGCTTAGATTTAGGTTGAACGTTACTAAAGGCTATTAAGAAAATATCACGCCTTTTTTCAATAAAAAGCAGCCATAACCTCGTCCTTCGCCGGTCACAACAAAAGCGTAGGCTTTTTTTGCCGCTTCATAAAAAGCAAAACGTTCTAACGATCCCATTTCCGCATTCTCACTGTCAGCCGCTTTTAGAACAGCCGCGAATTCTTGCTGCACTTCTGGCATCACAGATTCAGCTTCGCCCACCACTTGCATGCGTGTCACGGGCTGCTCAACGAAAGTATCCAATGGCAATACCGATAAAATCGCCTTAGCCGCTTGAATAACATTCACGCCATCTAAGCGAATAACTGGTTTTCCTGCGGCCATAGAAGCCGCTGGAAAGTTACGATCCACCAGCACAATATCGTCACCGTGACCCATTGTGCGCAGTACATTTAGTAATTCCCCGCTTAGCAAGGGATCTATATTTTTTAGCATGTTTATTCCCTAATCACTGATAGGTTAAAGCAAAAATCTATTTTTGTTGCACGATGGCCGCTTTATGCTGCAAACGGCTTTGTTTTTGGTCAATGATGACAGCCAGGATAATTACCACACCTTTAATGACCATTTGCCAAAACTCACTGACGCCCATCATCACCAAGCCATCGGCCAAAATACCAATAACGAAAGCGCCAATTAGCGTGCCCATGATCGTACCGCGGCCCCCCGCCAAAGAAGTTCCACCCAAAACTACGGCGGCAATGGCGTTCATTTCAAAAGAGACACCCGTTGCTGGATGACTGGCCACCAATTGAGAAGACACCACGATGCCCGCAATGGCCGCACAAAGACCAGAAATGGTGTATACCCACACTTTCACGCTACGCACTTTCACACCAGACAACTCGGCAGAATGCTCGTTGTCACCGATAGCAAAGACATGGCGACCAAATTGGGTTCTTTTGGCAATATAGGCAATCACACCAGCGAGGATAAACATCATCCAAATCGCATAAGGTAGACCCAATAATTTCGCAGAACCAATCAGTTCAAAACCCGTATTGCCCAACTGAGCATTACCAGACAAACCGGTAAAGGTTTCACCACCAGACAATAACATGGACGCGCCGCGCACAACGTACATGGTGCCCAAGGTACAAATAAAAGGCGCAACATTGTAACGGGTGATCAAAATGCCATTAATGGCGCCAATCAAACCACCAATCACCAAGACAATCGGCACAATCAGCCAAACACTAGGAAAGATAGCAATGCCAAACATCGGCAAAACGATCCCCTTGGTAATCAACCAACCCGCAACCATGCCACAAAACCCCAGAATCGCACCAATCGAAAGGTCGATACCGGCAGTGATAATAACGAAGGTAATGCCAAGCGCCAAAAAGGCATTGATAGCAATGTGCTTCACCATAATGACCACACTACTCGCCGCCAAAAAGCCCGGCACCATAAAGGTGAAAAACGCCAGAATTAAAAATAACGCAATAAAGGTTCGCATTTTTAGTGCGAGCAATAACAGACTTTCGCCAGAGAAAACCGACGATGATTGAGACGCCATATTTTGAGAAATTTTCATATTAAAGTCCTTGCGCGCTTGCTGACACAAGTGCTGATTCTGTGGCTTCGGATCGAAGTATGTTGGCGGTTAATTTGCCTCCGGACATCACCAGAATGCGATCAGACACCGCCATAATTTCTTTCAGGTCAGAGGTCGAAAACAACACGCCTATTCCTTGCTCTGAAAGTGTCACCATCATGTTAAACACGTCGGCTTTCGCACCGATATCAATACCACGCGTTGGCTCATCCAGTAGCAACACCTTTGGGCTGGTTAACAAGGTTCGACCGATCACCACTTTTTGTTGATTGCCACCACTCAATGCGCGTATTTCAATATCAGGAGAAGACACCTTGATAGACAGATCACCAATGGCAGACGTTACCGCTTCAGCTTCGGCTTTTTCATCAATGGAAAAGCGATGCTTGAGTCGACGCCATAAGCTCGAAATCGTCATGTTATTGCTGACTGACGAAATCGGGAAAATACCATTCTTTTTACGATCTTCTGGCACCAAGCAAATGCCCAATCGAATGCGATCGCTAGTGTCCATTTTGGCCGTTACTTTCTGCCCTGCAATCTCGACATCGCCTGAGTATTCCTGCAAGCCAAGTAGACACTCCATTAGCTCTGTTCGGCCTGCACCCATGAGCCCGTAAACACCAACTATCTCTCCAGACTTCACGTCCATCGATACGTCATCAACCAAGATATGACCCATTTCGTTGATCAGTTTGATGTTTTTAACGTCTAGTACGGGTTCGCCAAATTTGCGCCCCGATTTCAAGAAATTAGACACAGGGTCGCTGCCCAACATCTCTCTGACAATCCATGGCACATCAATGTCTTTGACTTCTGCTTCAGACTGGAAATGCCCATCGCGTAAAATCGTAATGTGATCGCCAATCGCCATCAACTCTTCTAAGCGATGGGAGATATAAATGATAGAAACTCCTTGAGCCGTTAAATCTCGAATGACTTTAAACAGCAACTCAACCTCGGTTTTACTCAAAGCCGAAGTGGGTTCATCCAAAATCAGCACATCTGCTTCATCGGCCAAGGCTTTAGCGATTTCGATCAACTGCTGCTGACCCACTTTCAAGTTAGACAGTAGTTCAGAGGGCGCGATGTCTTGATCGAGGCGTGCCATGAGCTCAGCCGTTACTCTATGCTGCTCCGCGGTATCAAGCGGCAACAAACCTCGCTGTTTTTCCCGTCCTAAGAAGATATTTTCCGCCACCGTGAGGTTGCCAAAGAGATTCAACTCCTGATGCACCATGCCAATACCTTTGGCGGCAGCATCACGAGTATGCTGAAAAACAACGGCTTCATCGTTTAAATAAATGGTGCCTTTGCTCGGCTGCTGAACACCCGCCAGAATTTTCATCAAGGTGGATTTACCCGCACCATTCTCACCGATGATGACGTTTACTTTACCGCGATACACCCGATAATCCACTTCGTTTAAAGCGATAGTACCTGGGTAAATCATGGAGATTTTTTCAGCACGAATGACGATGTCTGCATTAGCTTGGCTCATCATTTGCCTCCGCGCGTAATCTGCATAGGTACCGCATCACTGATGACATTTTGATCTATCGTAATCGCTGCAATAACTGTGGCTTTTTCGCCTACCCAGCTAGCATCTGGCTCACCAATGGACGCCATAGCAAGATTATTAAGCTCACGTGAAATCTGAGCAAAGCGAATTTGGTTTTTAAAATCATCAAACAACACATATTTAGACGCATCACGAATCGCATTGCCTTTGATGATACGACCCACTTGTAAGTCGATATCGGTATCGTCTACGTTAAGCTTAATCACACCTTTCATTTTGCCTAGCTCCACACTATCGATGGTGCCCTCTAAGCGCACAAAAAAGCTTTGTTTGCTGGTGATTTTCTGATTATCTAACTGGGACTTAATACTTTCCCATGAGGTAAAGTCTTGAGTTGCTTCAGGGAAGACTTTAGGTAGCCAAAGCTGATCAGCCACTTCTGGCAAAGTAAAATCTGCAAAGCTCACCACAGCATTAGGATCTTTAGGAATAATAGGATTGCCTTCAGCATCTAAATCCGTAACGGTACAAGCTGTCAGCAGATTGAGGCAGACAATAAGCCCAATAGATTGAAAGAGTTTTTTATAAGACATAATGTTACCCAAAGAGTCGGAGCACTCGATAATGAGCACTCCGAATCAGGTTGTTATTGTTTTAGCGCGAAGTTGCTAAGATTTTTCGCATTAGAACCATCAATCAATACACAATCCATAAGTTGTTTTTCTGGCAATCCTGTTGAGCCGGTACGAATGTATAGATCGGCTTGCTCAGCAACGCGCTGTGCTTGAGCGTAAGCTGGTTGCATTACCGTAGCCTTGATGTTAGAACCTTTAAGAATAGAATCTCGTACGTAATCTAAACCGTCAAAACCGACAACAAACACATCTTTACGGCCCGCGGCTTGAAGTGCTGCTTCAGCACCCAAGGCCATAGAGTCATTCCCTGTAAACACGCCTTTAATGTTTGGGTTCGCTTGTAAAATCGACTCCATACGACTAAACGCTTCGGTTTGGCTCCAGTTGGCAGACTGACGAGCCGCCATTTTAAACTCAGGGAAGTTATCAACGATATCGTGGAAACCTTCACTGCGTACTTGTGCGTTAGTGTCAGACTCTGGCCCAACTAGCTCAACGTATTCACCACCTTCGCCCATTAATTCGACAAACTTCTCACCAGCAAGCTGAGCGCCTTGGAAGTTATTTGAGACGATTTGCGTGACAGCGATACCGGTTTTATTGATTTCACGGTCGTACAAGAAAGCAGGAATACCCGCTTTTTTCAGACGTTCTAGTGATCCAATACTGGCGTCTGCGTCCGCATTGTCCAAAATCACCGCTTTGGCTTGACGAGCAATGGCCGTTTCAATCAACTGGTTTTGTTTGTTTACATCACCGTCATGAGACGCCACTAAAGTGTCGTAACCCAATTCTTTGGCTTTCGCATCCGCACCTTCGGCACCGGCTTTAAAAAATGGGTTGTCATGGGATGGAGTGATAATGGCGATCAAACCGTTGCTAGCCAACACGCTGGTACTGGCTAAGGTGAGTAAGGTTGCAGCAAGGCAGGATTTCAAGAAGGTTTTCTTTATCATTGTATGTCTCCGGTATGCTTATTTTTATTAAAATATATCGAATAGCAAACGATTGCGTAATCGTTTGCTATTTTTATATTAAGCACATAGAAGTTGTCAATGAATTCTTGATAAATAAGAAAAAACCCTATTTATCAGATAGTTAAGACCCTATAACCATGATTATCTGGTGTAATTTAACGACAAACAATCAAACAACTGAATTATAAGGATTTTTCTTGCTGATAACGGCTTTAATCACACCAAAAAGTCGACTTTTTAGTTAAGATCAGGATAAAACGTTAAAAAACTGAAAGTAAAATACACAGAAAACAACAAGACGCATTGGGTACGAAGGCACCCAATAGCAGGAACGTTTTTCAAACAAAAACTGAACTTAAAAAGGAATCGCGGAGACTGAAGCACGAACCACTAGGTTTGGCTCCAACATAATCATCTTACCTTCTTGACGTGGATTCTCAATCCGCTCGATCATGGTACTAATCGCCAACTCAGCTAATCGTTCTTTGGGCTGATTGATGGTGGTCAGAGGTGGACTAAAATAAGCAGAATACATACAGTTATCATATCCAACGACCGACAATTGCTGTGGAATCTTAATACCTGACAATTGCGCTTCGCTCATGGCGCCCATTGCCATGGCATCGTTACCAATAAACACCGCACTGGGCAAACTTGAACAAGACAACAACTGGCGCATACCCAGTTTGCCCCCTTCGAACTCGAAGTCAGACTCAATCACCCAATCATCTTGGATGGCTAAATTCGCTTGCGCCATGGCTTCAAGAAAGCCTTCTAAACGCTGTTTGGCCGGAAGTTTTGTTAATGGACCGCCAATGTAAGCGATGCGCTTATGGCCCTGTTCAACCAAATACTGAATCGCTAAATGCGCCCCTTTTACGGAGTTATCTTGAATACGATCAACATAATCGTCAGAAGGTCCCCAGTCCATCACCACCATGGGCAAATTGCGCTGACCGATCAAGGAGCTAAACAGCGAATCATCATAGGCGGAACACATGACCAAAATGCCATCGACGCGTTTTTGCGTTAACATTCGCAGATAAGAATTGGTTTTTTCGAGCTCACCATCGGTATTGCACAGCACAAGATTGTAACCTTCTCGGTAGCAGCACTTCTCAACTTCGTTGACCAATTCAGCGAAAAAGGGATTCAATGTAGTCGTCACCAACATGCCAAGGCTTTTGGTATTTTTAACCTTCAAGCTGCGTGCAACGGCACTGGGCGCATAATTGAGCGCTTCAGCGGCTTGAAAAACGCGTTCTTGTGTGGCTTTGGCGACAAAGCGCGTTTTATTCAAAACATGAGAGACGGTGGTTGTCGATACACCCGCCCGTAATGCAACATCTTTGATGGTCGCAGACAAACTTATACTCCCCTTTTATAAACCGTCATAACCAGAGTCAGAGTCCATCAAATTTTCTAAATAAAAGCAAACAGATCAATCGCTTATCTATAGCTTTTATTTAGAAAACAATCACTCAGCATCCAATCGCTTTTCAGGAAGTATACTTAACGACGTCGTTAAAATGCATCAAGAGTTTTTCTAAATGCGCAAATCACTGTTTATTTTCTTTGCCCAACCGCGATGACACACGATATTCCCCAGGCGTCATGCCTAAATTTTTACGAGACACCGTGTACATGTATTGCACGGAAGGATAACCACAGGTTCGGGCAATTTCATCAAAAGGTAAATCGGTCGACGTAATCAGCTCACAGGCGCGATAAAACTTAGTCATGTGCAGTTGTTCGTGCATTGAACAGCCAATTTCATCGATAAAACGCGTTTCTAAATTGGTTCGAGAGATGCCTATATAATCGACAACTTGCGCCACTTTCACCCCCCGACAGGCATTATGGCGAATAAAGTGCATGGCTTGGATCACATAAGGATCATGCAAGGCTCGATAGTCTGAAGACTGTCTTTCCGCAACACCAATTGGATCGACCACCACCAGCGAATTGTCCACAGGATAACCGAGCAACATACGGTGCAGCATTTTAGCGGCTTCATAGCCCATTTGCTTACTGCCCTGCTCTACAGAAGACAAGGCAGTACGGTTTAAATACCGGGCCATGCTTTCGTTATCGATCCCAACAATCGCTACTTGCTCTGGCACCAAGATATTCAAGTGATCACAAACTTGTAATAAATGCCGTGCACGGGAATCGGTGACAGCGATAATGCCGATCGGTTTGGGGAGATTGTTTAGCCAATTTTCTAATGCATGCTGAGCTGTTTCCCAGATTTCCGCCGAGGTGCAAAAACCTTGGTGCACATGAGGTACAAAGCCATCGGAGCGAACTTGTTCGACAAAGGCGTATTCGCGCTCACTTGCCCAGCGACTGTAATCCGTACTGGGCACACCGTAAAAAGCAAACTGCGGCAAGCCCTTACGCTTCAAATGTTGATACGCACAGCGCACTAATGCCGCGTTGTCCGTCGCTACATAAGGTAAACGAGGATAATCTTTTTTATGATGATAAGAGCCGCCAACCGCCACGGTAGGAATCTCGGTTTCTTTTAGTATTTCTTCCACTTCAGGGTTATCAAAATCGGCAATAATGCCGTCCCCTTTCCAATGTTTTAGCGCATCAAGCCGAGAACGAAAATCGTCTTCAAAATACACATCCCAATCGCATTGCGCGGCTTGTAAATATTCGCCTATTCCTTCAATCACTTGCCGATCGTAGACCTTATTAGCGTTGAACACGAGATTAAGTCGGTAGCGTTTTTCAAACATACAAAAGCGTCTCTAATTTTTATTATTACCCCATCATACTCTTGTCGTCTTTATCTGCACTAGGCATAACAAAAATCAGAAACAACTTTGAAAAAATCGTAACACCTACAAACGTAATCCGTAAGGGTTACAGCCCTTTTACTCTTTGATATAAGTCCTGAAAACGCTCGCGCTTTTCAATATATCGAGCAGCATTTGTCTGATTTGGAAAATATCGTTTAATAAGTTCGGGCTTGCTACAAATAGTCTTTAAGGCCCCAGGGCCTTGATCACCAATGGCTGCCAAGCGAGCCGCACCCAACGCTGGCCCCACATCGCCCCCTGCGCGATAATCCATCGGCACGTTAAATACATCCGCCAACATTTGTAACCAATAAGCACTTTTTGCACCGCCGCCAATCACATCAATACTGTCACTGATATTTTGTGCAGAACGTACAGCGTCTACCCCATCTAATAGAGCAAAGGTCACGCCTTCAAGCACAGCCTGAACCAGGTCTGCGGCGCAAGTTTCATGGGTCATGCCCCAAAAAACACCTTTTGCATTAGGGTCATTGTGTGGCGTTCTTTCGCCACTTAGATACGGCAAAAAAAGAAGGCTATTATCCTGATCTATCCGATTCTCCGCCGCCAATAGCGCCGCTTCCACACTGCTAAACTGCGCTAATTTGGTTACCCAATCAATGCAGCTTGCCGCACTTAACATTACCGACATAGTATGCCAAGTATTAGGGATCGCGTGGCCAAAGCTGTGCAATGCCATAGCAGGATTGGCGGTAAAACCATCACTTACCGCAAAAATCACTCCAGATGTACCCAGCGATAACATGGTTTGCTCTGGCGAAATAATTCCCATACCCACAGCGCCTGCCGCGTTATCGCCACCACCCGCCACCACAGGAACAATCGGCATAGACCAACGTTTCGCTAAATCGTCATAAATCACGCCAGTGATTTGAGTTCCCTCAAACACACTAGGCATTTGCTCGGCCGTTAGTCCTGTGGCTGTTAACATGGTGTCACTCCATGAGCGCTGCTCCATGTTTAGCCAAAGGGTGCCCGAGGCGTCAGACACATCCGTAGCAAACTCGCCTGTCATGCGAAAACGCAAGTAATCTTTCGGTAACAGCACCCTGTCTATTTGGCTAAAAATCTCTGGTTCGTGTTGTTTTACCCAAAGCAACTTAGGCGCGGTAAAACCCGGCATCACCAAATTCCCCGTGATCGCCTGCACTTCAGGGCAGCGTCTTTGCAACAGCAAACATTCTTCATGAGAGCGTCCGTCATTCCACAAAATTGCTGGTCTTAACACCTCGCCTTTTTTATCTAATAGCGTCGCGCCGTGCATCTGGCCCGACAACCCAATGGCCTTTACATTCTGCAGATTGTTCTCTCTCGACAGTTGTAACATGGCCAAATCCGTCGCTTGCCACCAGTCTTCTGGGTTCTGTTCGGACCACAGATCAAACGGCCGAGACACGGATAAAGGCGATGAACAACTGGCTATTACATGGCCTTCTTCTGCCATTAAAATCACTTTGACACCTGAAGTGCCGAGGTCGATACCTATATACATAAAATTGTCCTTTATTTTGTTAATCGTCACCCTCGTTCATGAGCTTGTCGCTAAATGACCTTTATTGCGCTTTCTTGGTTTTCACATCCAACCATACGGCGAACAAAAGAATCATACCTTTGACGATCAACTGCCAAAAAGTCGGCACATCCAACATGCTCATACCATTGTCTAGACTCGCCATAATCAACGCCCCCATGATGGCACCAAATACAGCTCCCACACCGCCAGCCAAGCTGGCCCCACCAATCACACAGGCGGCAATAGCATCCAGCTCCGCCATATTGCCAGCCGCAGGTGAGCCTGCGCCTAGTCGAGAGGTAAGAATCAAAGCCGCCACGGCCACCATCATGCCGTTAAAACCAAACACCATCATTTTGGTTCGCTCAACGTTCACACCAGACATGCGAGTCGCTTCAATATTGCCCCCAATCGCATAAAGTCGACGTCCAAAAGCCGTTCGCTTCGCAACATAACTGGCCATTAGAATCAATCCTCCTAAAATGAAAATAGGGGTTGGGATACCGCGATAGCTTTCCAAAATAAACAACAGCCCTAACAATACAAATACCGCTACCATGACTTTGGCGTATTCAAACTTTGCGCCTTGGTTTTGGACGCCATGGTGTTTTCTGGCCTTGCGTCGAGCATAAACCTTTGCCACCAAACCAAGACACAACAAGCCCACTACGCTCATCCCCCAACCAGAGGGGATATAACTTTGACCAATCACCGCCAACGAGCCAGACGTGGGCGCCACCGTCGCACCATCGGTTAATCCAACCAAAATGCCACGAAATGCCAACATACCGGCCAAGGTAACAATAAAGGACGGTACCCGTTGATACGCTACCCACCAACCGTTGAATAAACCAAGAGTCAACCCAGCGGCAATCGTTACCAATACGGTCAATAAAATAGGAAAGTTAAACCAAACATCCAAAATCGCGGCAATCCCGCCTAATAAGCCCATCATAGAGCCCACTGACAAATCAATTTCTGCACTGATAATGACAAACACCATGCCAATAGCGAGAACCCCCACAATGGCCGTTTGACGAATTAAATTTGAAATATTCCGTGGTGAAATAAACGCACCATCGGTCGCAATGGAAAAGAAGACCACAATCAGCAGCATAGCCGCCAACATGGCAAATAATTGTAATTGACTGGTTTTTATTGTTTTAAACATTTGCTACACCTTCTTTGATCGCGCAATTCATAATCATTTCTTGGGTCAGACCCTGATGATCAAATTGTCCTTTTAAACGCCCTTCATGCATAACCAACACTCGATCACTGATACCAATCACTTCGGACAACTCAGATGACACCATAATGATCGACATCCCTTGTTTCACGAGAGTAAACATCAATTTATAGATCTCGTATTTCGCCCCCACATCAATGCCTCGAGTTGGCTCGTCTAAAATCAAAATTTTTGGATGAGTTAACAGACATTTGGCAATGATGGCTTTTTGTTGGTTGCCGCCACTGAGGTTCTTAATCGATAAATCTGCCGACGCCGTTTTGACTTTTAACTGCGCAATATAGTCGTCAATATCATGATTTTCTTTGTCTTCATTAACACCACCAAGCCAAGAAGAATATTGATCTAGTACTGACAAGGTAATATTCCGACCAACGCTCATAATGGGCACAATTCCATGACGTTTGCGGTCTTCTGGCACCATAGCAATGCCCACTTCCAGTGCAGCACGCTGAGAACGAATCGTCACCACTTGCCCTTCTAGCTCAACCTCGGCCTGATACTCACCATCGTAAGATCCATATAAACACTGCATTAATTCGGTACGGCCAGAACCAATTAACCCTGCTATCCCGAGTATTTCTCCATGACGTAATTCGAAACTAACGTCTTCAACCTGAGCTCGATTCGCACCCGATTGTTTGGCCGTAGCATGTTTAACACGCAACACCACATCGCCAATATCATGCTCTTCTCGTGGGAACAACTCGTCTAGTTCGCGCCCAACCATCATGCTAATAATGTCATTTTGCGTCAGTTGTGCCGCTGATTTAGTAGCAATATGATCCCCATCACGAATCACAGTGACCCAATCCGACAGAGCCAACACTTCATCCAATTTGTGTGAAATATAAACACAGGCAATATCTTGCTGTTTTAGCTCACTGACAATATTCAATAAGATATCGATCTCTGTGGTAGTCAAAGACGAGGTTGGCTCATCTAAAATCAGCAGTTTAACGTTCTTATTCAACGCCTTGGCAATTTCAACCAGTTGTTGCTGACCCACCCCCAATTCACCGACAGGCGTATCAGGTAATACATTAAGCTTCACCCGAGCAAGCAACTCGGTCGTGTGACGATGCATTGCTTCGTCATTGAGCCGCGCAAAAGAGCCAAGCTCATTGCCCAAAAAAATATTTTCCATGACGGACAACTCTTTCACCAACGCCAATTCCTGATGAATAATCACAATACCGAGCGCTTCGGTGTCTCGAATGGTCGATGCTTTAACGAGATTGCCCGCAAAAAAAATTTCACCTTCATAGGAGCCGTAAGGCCACACGCCACTCAGCACCTTCATCAGGGTGGATTTGCCAGAACCATTTTCACCACAAATAGACAAGACTTCGCCAGCATCCAATTGAATACTGACACCGTTTAAAGCTCGAACGCCCGAAAAGCTTTTAACAATCCCACGCATATCCAATAGTGGTTGCGTCATGTTGATCCCCCTTGTTACATCTTTTTTTACACACAAAACAGCCGTAAATGGCGCTCAAAAGAGCGCCATTGATAAAAAAGTCAAGGGTTATAAACATCGTTACGAGAATGGAAACCATCGGCAATTACGGTGGCATCTAGGTTATCTTTGGTGACAGCAATAGGAGCAAGTAATACAGCAGCAACGTCTTTTGTACCGTTATTCACTTTCCCATTAGACTGAATATTTTCATTACGCGCCAACTTTACCGCCATCTCAGCACTGGTTGTCGCGAGCTTAGAAATAGGCTTGTACACTGTCATGGTTTGTGTGCCCGACACAATGCGTCGCATAGCGGCTAGATCCGCATCCTGCCCAGAAATGACCACCTTGCCACTCAAGCCTTGTGCCGCCAGCGCTTGAATTGCACCACCAGCCGTTGAATCGTTGGACGCTACTACCGCGTCAATTTTATTGGCATTAGCGGTTAAACCGTTTTCCATAATGTTCAACGCGGCTTCAGCAGACCAACCCATGGCCCATTGATCACCCACTATGTTGATTTTTTTCGCATCGATTGCAGGCTGCAATACGTTCATCTGGCCTTGACGAAACATCTTCGCGTTATTATCCGTAGGCGAACCGCCCATCAAGAAATAATTGCCCGTCGGTTTTAGACCCAACAAGGCTTCCGCTTGCATTTCACCCACACGAATATTGTCAAACGATACGTATAAATCGATGTCGGCAAACTTAATCAAGCGATCATAGGCTAATACTTTTATGCCTTCCGCCTTGGCTTCAGCTAAAACGTTACCTAAGACTTCACCGTTCTCAGGCACGATCACCAGCACATCAACACCACGGGAAATCATATTTTCAATTTGAGAGATCTGCGTGTTTGCATCACCATTGGCAGACTGGGTAAATACTTCTGCGCCCATAGATTCAGCGGCCTGAGTGAATAAATCTCGGTCTTTCTGCCAACGCTCTAAACGCAAATCAGACATCAATAAACCGATTTTTTCACCCGCAGCCACTGCAGGGAGAGACGTTGCTGCGCAAAGCGTTGCCAGCAAACTCATAGAAACGATTTTTTTCATCTTTTCATTCCTTGTTATTTTTATAAAGTGAACGGTCTCCAAATGGAGTAAGAGGAATGTAAATCGATGGTTTACGAAGCGGTATTACCTTTTTTTGTTTGCGTGTGGCGTTTTTTATAAAAGCCCTTTGGATGAGACAAAACAGAAACGTATTCGTGAGCGCGCTAGCCATTCCATACTGACGAAACCTAAGAATGATGTTTTGCTGTCTACTTTCACTCTGTCATTAGCTGTGGACCGGCCCCTTTTTTGCCTAATTCATCGTATGGATTAAGCAATCGACACCTTTCAAGCGAGAGACATCCGCAACCAATGCAATCTGTCATCATGTCTCTTAACTCCGTGAGCTGAGTGATTTTTCGATCAAGCTCGCTTTGCCATCTAGAGCCCAGTTGCTCCCAATCTTCAAGGGTGACTCGGGTGCAATTCGACAGCCCTTCCAATTCGAATAAAATGTCTTCCAACGAAAAGCCTGTGCGTTGTGCTACCTGAATCAGTGACACAACCCGAATGACGTGCTTTGGATACTGTCTATGGTTGGATTTATTTCTTTGGCTTTTGATCAACCCCTTTCTTTCGTAGAAATGCAAAGCTGACACAGAGACACCGGTTCTTTCACTCAACACACCCACCGAAATCCATTCAGGCACACTCTTTTTTTGCATTTGGCGCTTGACCTCAACTTAAGTTTAGGTTTCAGAATAGAGACAAATCAAAGTCATCGCAAGCTCAACACCGAACAAACCAGCAGAGCAAACTTTGAAAAAACACTATTTGCATCTAAAAAGAGAGCTTTAATGAAAATCAATCTATTAGAACCCAGAGTACTTTGTCTACTGCTGATTTCCGCTCTTATTTCTAAGCTGGAATACAGTGACTTTTATTTGGTTGCGGGCGTTTTTACTTTCGTTTTAGCACTGATCAGCGTAATCAGTAGGCTCTCGCAATAATAGGCGAACAAGCATCGCGCAGATAAATGCCATATGCCCTTGCCGTTCATTTATAGATGTATCACTATTTAAAACAGACACATTTGAAAAACACCCTCGCCTTGTAACAACGTCTTCGCGTAAGGACAAAACGCTATCCATGAAAATACTTCGGAAATACACTGGCTGGTTTGTGCTGGGCACTTTGTTTTTTTATCTCTTATCAGTCACTCAAGTTATTTCTGTGTTACTCCCAACCATGCTGGCTTGGTTTGCCAATATCGCTATGTGGCATACCTTAGCAGCCAGCGCAAAACGCCAAGTCACTTGGCTGATGGTGATAGGCGTTGCGGCATTATTGTTTGCGGGCTCAAAAGGCACTTGGATGACCTGGCAGCAAGTTTTTGCGGTTAACTTACCCATGTTGGCAATGTTTGTCGCCGTTTCGTTTTTGGATCTGACCAGTTCGAACGACGAGAAGCGCCCATTACCAAAAGGGGTCAGCGCGATATTCAATACAGCCATTGGCGTACAAGTCTTGGGCGCTGTGATTAATCTTTCGGTGATCATGGTGTTTGCTGACCGCATGAAAGGTGCCATTAAATTAACGCCTATACAGCAGTTTATCCTAACCCGTAACTTTTCAGCGGCGGCGTGGTGGTCGCCCTTCTTTGTTGCTACGGGTGTGGCTCTGATTTATGCGCCCGGTATGCAATGGCAAAAAACACTGATTCCCGGCCTAGCCATGGGGTTAGTAGCCATTATTTTTTCAAGCATTGAAGCCTATCGTCGCACCAAAGGTGATTTTCATGGTTACCCCATTCGTCGTGAAAGCTTATTCATTCCGATGTTTCTAGCTTTATCTGTCATACTCTTCCATTATATTTGGCCGAATATCAGTATATTGGTGCTGATATGTATTCTGGCGCCTGCTGCGACTCTTTTACTCATGCGGACACCATCAAGAAGAGAAAGTTTATCCTATTTTGTAAACCACAAACTGGCTCAAATTGGCAGTCAATTTGCGCTGTTTTTAGCAGCTGGCATCTTCTCTAATGGCATCAGCGCTATTATTTTGAGTTACCCTGAATTTTTTAATTTAGACAATTTCACCTTTAGCCCGCTGCTGTTTTCTTTCACCCTTGCGGTGATGATTATCATGGGGATTATCGGGATACACCCAGTCGTCAGTATTGCTATTGCCAGCCCTATGTTACTGCCATTGCACCCAGATCCGACCCAACTCGGCTTTCTGTTTTTAAGTGCTTGGGCCATTTCAGCAGGCAGCAGTGGCTTAACGGGATTGGGATTACTCATGACCAGCCGTTATCAAATCCCCACTCAAACCATCGTCTCAAACAGTCTTTTTTACGCTGTTTTCATGTGGCTGCTTTGTTCTGTGGTGAATGGGTTGCTGTTATAAGGGTAAACATTTTGTTGCGCTTTGCTCTTTTAGGGCCAGTCTGCAAAGTCTTGTCTCTCATGCTGCGTGTTCTGAATGTCTTTTTGAGCATAATGTTGCTTAAACTGACGAGGTGATAATCCGGTTTCTTTTTTAAAAAAATGACTAAATTGACTAGCGTCGTTGTACCCCAAGCTATTCGCAATCACTTGTATGGAGTCGGATGATTTTTTTAACCTTGCCGTGGCTTCCATTAGCACGCGGTTATTGATGAGCTGCAAAGGAGACTTTTGCAGATTACGCTGACAAATGGCATGCAAACGATCGTAAGTCATGATCAGGGCTTGGCAATAATACGCAACCGTTCTTCTCTGCCTGTATTCCACTTCTACCAACTGGCGAAATTGTTGCAAGACGAGTTCATCGGGTGAATGGGTTAGTCGCATTGAGTCGATATGGCTTAACCGATAAATACCGATTAGTAAAATACGGATAAGAGAACAGATTATACTTCTATCACGTTTTTTCGTTTCTACAATCTCAGTCTGTAATAACCTTAACAGCGGCAAAAACTCGTTTTCTATGTCTTGCTTAGTCGCATGCGTAATGCTGAATTGACGCATGAGTAAATCCAGTTTTGTGCTATCAGCATCGGAATCAATCACCAAAGACATCAAATCATCACGATAGCCTAACAACCAAACCTGGCTACCGGCTGGCACCCATACTTTGGCTTGTTTTTTATGGGGAATACAAAAAATTGACCATTGCTGAACTTGATGAACTTCATCCATCGATACAGAGACCTCGCCACGTTGCACTATGCCCAACAAATTAAACGCCGCAAAGCTGTCATCCCCTGTTCTAAATATTCGTGACTGCAAACCAGGCTGAATCGATTCAAACCGTACCATTGAACCAATAACATTGGTCACCATACATCTACTCCCGCCATGACTTCACTCAATTAAATCGGCCTTTAACCAGAAATAAACAAGAATAAGACAGAAATTGACATTTTTATAGTCATAATACCTGTTAGTCTTTTAAGAATGACTCATCGACCTAAAATCTAATAATAACGGCAAGGGTAAAAAATTGAGCATTCCATGCGACAAACTAGAGCAGACCACCATTCCTAACGTGAATTTATTCATAGATGGTCACTCGACTCCAGCTGCGGCAGGCGGTTATTTTGATCGACTAGATCCAAGCACCAATCTGGTTGCGTCCCGTGCGGCTTGCGGCCGACGCGAAGATGCTGAGCAGATGGCTTCCATTGCGGCCGCTCGTTTTTCTATGTGGTCTTCTACCGATATTAACGAACGCGTAAAGATTCTGCGTCGCGCAAAAAAACACCTACCCAATTATAGAGATCGTTTTGCTCAATTAATGTTAAGCGAAATTGGTGCCATCAACGAATGGGTAGATTTCAATATTAGAGTCGCGGCCGACGCCATTGAAGCAGCAGTCGAATTGGCACTGCGATACGCCCAAAAAAATAGCATAAGTAAGACACAGACTTCGTACATTGTACGCCAGCCCGTGGGAGTTTGCCTTGCCATTGCGCCATGGAATGCTCCTATTGTATTAGCCATGCGTGCCGTCGTGTTTCCACTGGCGTTTGGAAACTGTGTTATTTTAAAAGCCTCTGAACTGTCCCCTGCCACACATTCACTTATTGCCGATGTGCTTCATGAAGCGGGCTTACCAAGTGGCGTACTGGGTGTCATGACCAACGCGCCAGAACATTCAGAAGAAGTCATTGCAAGCCTGATCGCCCACCCATCAGTCAGACGTGTCAATTTTACGGGTTCGACACGCATCGGAAAAATCATTGCAGGTATGGCTGCCCAGCATCTAAAACGCTGTCTTTTAGAACTGGGTGGAAAATCGCCCTTTATTGTTTTAAAAGACGCTAACCTTCAATTAGCGGCACAAGAGGCGGTGTATGGTGCGTTCTTAAATCAAGGGCAAATTTGCATGGCAACGGATCGAATTATTGTTGAGCAACCAGTGGCCGACGCCTTCATCAGTATTATAAAGGGCCTGATCGAAAACTTAATCGCAGGAGATCCGCGTCGTGATGGCGTTAAACTGGGTCCTGTCGCCAGCCCTTCCATCGCCTCTCGCTTATCCTCTCTTATTGAAGATGCGGTGGACAAAGGCGCCACACTGATCACTGGCACATCTCGGCGCGGCCAATTTATTGACGCAACCTTATTAGATAACATCACTCCAATGATGCGTATTTATTCCGAAGAATGCTTTGGCCCAATCGCTGGTATTTATCGCGTAGAGTCAGCCGAAGAAGCCATTACGGTCGCTAACAATTGTGAATACGGTTTAGCTGCGGCCATTTTCACCCAAGATTTAACATTGGCCAAAAAGGTGGCAAACCGACTTGAATCAGGTATGTGCCATATCAATTCAGCCACTCTTAAAGACGATCCAACTATGCCGTTTGGTGGCCTTAAATCCAGCGGATATGGCCGTTTTGGCGGCGATGCCTGTGTTGATGAATTCACCGAAGTGCGTTGGATTACTATTGAAGATAATTGATAAATAAAAACGACATTAATAATAAGAGGAAAACATAATGACGGTATTATTAAGCATTGGCGGACACGATCAAAACGCCAGCAATCACAAAAACTACTCTCGGATAGACCCCGTCACCGGAGAAGTAGCATCCGTATCCGCTGCGGCCACTCTAGAAGATATAACATCCGCTGCCAAGGCCGCCCAAAGCGCGTTTCCAGCTTGGGCACAAACAGGCCCTGCTGAGCGCCGTAATTTACTAAACAAAGCAGCAGATGTCATGGAAGCCAAACAACAAGATTTCATCGCGGCCATGATTGCTGAAACAGGTGCAACGGGCCCTTGGGCGGGCTTTAACGTGATGCTTGCGGCAGGACACATTCGAGAAGCAGCAGCCTTAACAACTCAAATTGCTGGGGAAGTGATCCCATCAAACAAGCCTGGCACCTTAGCCATGTCTATTAACAAGCCCAAAGGTGTCTGTTTAGGCATTGCGCCTTGGAACGCGCCAATCATTTTAGGTGCTCGCGCTATTGCAGCACCACTGGCTTGTGGTAATACCGTGATCCTAAAAAGTTCAGAGTTCTGCCCACTGACTCACCGTTTGATCATTGATTGTTTTCTTGAAGCTGGCTTTCCCAACGGTGTGGTCAATTTCATTACTAATGATCCAAGCGATGCACCTGTTGTTGTCAAAGCGTTAATCGAAGCACCAGAAGTTCGCCATGTGAACTTCACTGGATCGAGCGCTGTGGGTAGAATCATAGGTCGAATCGCTGGTGAGAATTTAAAACCCGCTTTGCTGGAATTAGGTGGTAAGGCACCGCTTGTTGTCCTATCCGATGCCGACATTGATGGTGCCGTAAACGCTGCGATATTTGGTGCATTCATGAACCAAGGACAAATTTGCATGTCGACAGAACGGGTCATTGTTGATGCCAGTATTGCTGATAGCTTTGTTGAAAAAATGGTTGCCAAAGCTTCTAAGCTACCTTGGGGAAATCCCCGTGACAATGTGGTGTTGGGAGCATTAGTCAACCCGCAAGTCTCTGAAAAAATGCACGAACTAATCAAAGATGCTGTCAGCAAAGGGGCAACGCTCGCTTGTGGCGGTGACAATAACGGCGCCCTCTTTTCAGCAACGCTCTTAGATGGTGTCACCAGTGATATGCGTATTTACAAAGAAGAAAGCTTTGGTCCGGTGAAATCGATTATTCGTGTTCATGGGGATGAGGAAGCCATTCGTGTTGCCAATGACAGCGAATATGGCTTATCAGCAGCGGTATTTTCGCAAGATATTAACCGTGCCCTTGCCTGTGCTAATGCCATAAAAAGCGGCATCTGTCATATCAATGGACCAACTGTAGCCGATGAACCACAAATGCCCTTTGGTGGCGTTGGCGACTCTGGTTATGGACGCTTTGGAGGCAAAGCTGGTATCGCCGAATTTACAGATTTGCGCTGGATCACCATAGAAGATCCGAGCCAACACTACCCGTTTTAAAGACTCTATTCTTTGGACAGTAAGCACACATGCTTACTGTCCAATTTAATAATCAATATGAAAACAGTACCAGAGGCCAAAAACAAAGCTCAAGCAAGACAAGAGACACAGCGTATTACAACCTATCAAATCGATAAGAAGTTGGCTCAATAATAGGCTCCATGTTTGAAATTAGATCGGCCCCTAATTGTCCAGCTGCGGGACCGGTGCCAAACCTATGGCCTGAAAAAACCATTGCGACAGTCAGACCCGGCATGGAGAACGTATCATCTGTTCTATTCGAGCCAAATTTCCAAGAGCAAACAACACCGCAAGCTTGTTGTCATTTTTAGACAGTCCTTCGTAGACCATTTTTTTGAACCCTAACTGACATTTCAACCATCTAAATTGGGGCTCGACTTTTGCTCTATTACTGACTTTTACATCCTCTGCGTTAATTGGCTTTTTGTTTATTCTAGGGGGCTTCTTCCATTCTCGTACTTTGCTTGGCATCTCTGCAACCACTCAAACTTTTTATCTTTGTTTTCTTCACGCTTTTCGACACCACGGTCATCTGAGTGCCAATACAAATGACTCTTCACCGTACATGAGCTAGGTGAGCTGGTTAAAATCATGCTCATTGGCACATATGATCGTAAAGCTGTGAACCAGACTGCGTTTCGCATCCACGCCAATATGTGTTTTGAGCCCAAAGAACCATTGATTGCCTTTCTTAGTTTGATGCATTTCAGGATCTCGTGACTTGGCTTTATTTTTTAGTTGAGCTAGCAGCTTCGATAGTCGTCGCATCAACAATGGTGCCTTCCTTAAAGTAAATTCTTGAATCAAACAGCCATCTGTCCACTTTTTTAAAGAGCTTGCATCCAAACTTATGCTTCTCAAGCAAATGGCGAAAATTCATGATCGTTGTGTGGTAAGGAATCACACCGTCTAGAGATGGTCCTGTAAACAGGCGCATTGAGGTGATCTCATACAGAGCATCTTCCATAGAGGGGTCACTCATGTTGTACTAGTTCTGCATAAAATGAATACGTCGCATGTTAGCAAGCAGATACGGACTTCGGCCATTACCGACTTTTGGATAAAAAGGCTCTATCAGAGCTTCAAGCTGCTACCAAGGAATCAGTTCATTCATGTGCCCCAGAAAAAGTTCTTTACGTTTTTTTTCGGCGTTTGCTGGTGAATTCGGTATCGGCGAAGGAAAGCTGGTTCATGATCAGTAGGCGTCATAGTTGTCTTAAGTCGGCGAGATTATCTCATGTTACCGACTTAATCGCATGTTCCCTACTTAACTAATAGCCAATAATATTTTTACGTATTTCTAAAACTCCTTTTTAGAAATGCGGCCAACACTTAATGTATGGTAAACGATGGAAAATCTACACCCTAATTACTTCAGGCAATAAGATACGAACAATGATCTACCTAATAGCCGCCGCATTAAGACTAAATTAATATCCATCAACCCAATCAGGAAGAATGACGTTATTTTTGGCAACATACTCCTTCCAATAGATTTTCATTTCTGCAAGCACTTCAGGATATTTTTCTGATAAATCATGCTTTTCAGCAAGATCACTTGACAGATCATATAACTGTTCCTCACCAGTCCCCCAAGGAGTTGGCATTAGAACGAGCTTCCAATCTCCTTTGCGTACGAAATATTTACCAAATAACTCTCCACCTGCGATACGATCATCCTCCCCTGTCGTCCTACCAGTTAAAACAGGTAAGAAAGATTGACCTGATATCTCTTCTACTTTTTTCCCCTTGTACGACCCCTTAGGTGCAGATACATTAGCAAATTCTAAAATCGTTGGTGCTATATCAACGACGTTAGCATAAGAGTCAATAATACGGCCTTCACCATTAACATTAGGCATCTTCACAATAGCAACCGAGCGAGTTCCCCCTTCCGTTGGAAATCCTTTATGCATACGAAATGCTGGTGATGAAGCCCAAGCCCAATTAGGCCCTAAAAATGTATAAGAACCTAAACGACCCATTTGCTCATAACTAAAGTCATTCGTACTGTCAATCACGTGGCGGATATCAGGGTACAATTCACTTGAGAATACTTCATCTATATCATGTCCCTCCGGGCCATTATCCGATATAAAAACAATTAGAGTATTTGAATACTGCCCACTGTCTTTTAAATACTCGATAACTTTACCAGTATAAACATCCATTTCATCCACCATAGCAGCGTAAACTTCCATAGCCTTACTCTCAGTTTTGCGCTGTTCTGAGGTTAAATTCTCCCAGGGTGTTCCTTTTGGAGGGCGTTCAGCACCTTCTGCACCTTTAGGCAAAATCCCAAGCTCTTTCTGTGAGGCTAAACGTTGCTTATACAGCACATCATAGCCTGCATCATACACACCTTTATATTTTGCTATTGCCGCATCCGGCGCCTGTAACGGCCAATGCGGCGCAGTAAAGTTCAACATGGCAAAAAATGGCTGCTCAGAACTTTGCTTTTCTTTTAAATAAGAAATCAATTTATCGGAATAATATTGAGAGGAATATTGAAAAGATTCTGGTAGTTTTTTGATCATAACCCCATCATCCGTATAGGGCGCTTTCACTTCTGGGGTTGGGGCATAAGCTGGCTTCATATCACTGAAATGACTTGCTCCACCAGATAGAAGGGCAAAACTGTTATCAAAGCCACGAGTTTGTGGGTTACTGTCTTTAGACATGCCCAGATGCCATTTTCCAGTATAGTAGGTACGATAGCCTGAATCTTTCAGTATTTCTGCAACCGTAACCACTTTACTATTAATATGTCCTTCGTAACCAGGTTCGCCTTTTTGATTTGGTGCTAGTAACTCAGCCATATTACCTAAACCTGCAATATGAGGGTCAACACCCGTTATCAATGCGGCTCGGGTAGGTGAACAAGCAGGAGCCGTATGAAAATTCGTAAGTCTTACACCTGATTCAGCTAATGAGTCTAAATTAGGTGTTTTAATTTCACCACCAAAACTACCAAGATCGGAATAACCCAAGTCATCAGCTACCACCAACAATATATTTGGCTTCTGCGGTACTGTTGCAGCTGATGCCATAATGCTGGATGTTGCCAACAAAACGACAGATGCTATATATTTCTTTCTTAAATTCATCAACCTTGCCTCCAATTTAAACAATAAAAATACGCATTTATCACAAAATCAGCATATATTTTTATATAGTATTGGACAAACAGACATTTCACAGAGTGAAATTTACTTTAGCATTAAAGATCCTGAATAGACTTGAAGAGCTTTAGATATATTGTCAGCACTATTTTTTAGCATATTGAATTTCTTCAACCTTAATAATTCATCATTATGAACATTTAGATAAACCAAATTAATACAAGCAACCACTTTATCATGGAGAGTAATAGGCACTGCAATTGATTCAGAAATTTCCGACTCATGGTCATCTATACCAGCATTATAAAGAGGTTCACGGACAGCATAACCATTCAATTGAACATGAGATAAAATTTTCTTAATACTGGCTTCGTTGTACTTGATTCCAATATCACTTTTAAATTTCCCACCAAAATAGGAAAGCACGTTATCTAAAGAAAGAGAGTCTATCGCTGCTAAATAAGCACGCCCTATTGCTGAATCGAAAAGATTAACATGTAAACCCAATATGCCTTTATGCTCAATACAATCACTTAATCGTCTAGTACTCTCTATTATCTCCATGCATTGTCCATCAAATACAGCCAAATCTGATGGACAGCCCGTTTTTTGAAATATTCTATGCATTTCAGGAGCCGCTAATTGAGCCAAAATACCATTTTTAGACAAACTTTCTCCAATTCCAACCAACTTATAACCCAAACAGTAACAGCCATCATTGATTCGTCTATAAACCCAATTACGTGACAACAAAGTATTTATTAAGCGTTTAATGGTTGCTTTATCAAGTTTTGTACGAATGGCTATTTGATGCAAGGTAACGGGCTCAGAAGCATTGGATATGTACTCAATTAATGTAACAGCCCGGGCTACAGATCTATTTTCTAATTCCATACTACTTATCACCCTATTTTATTTAAACACAGTTATTCATACTTAGTATCAAGTAGATCAATATCATCCAACAACTCGATAAAGTAGGTTATGTATCATTTTAATAGAAGAGAAAACTTATAAAGACTTAACGATAAAATGTATTCTTTATTTCATATCTTATTTTTTTTATTGGAACCTGTTTCCCCAGAAGATCAATTATTCGAGACATTTTTGGCACGACATGCGTAAAATGTGATTTGAAACCATCGCACAAATAGTTCCTATTTGACACACCATCACTTGATTCTTCAAACCTATGTTTAGGGCAACCACCATGGCAGACCGAACGGACTTCACACTGATAACAATCACGACTAATGTTTAATAACTTATCTTGGCCGAACTGAAGGTTTTGCGGCAAATTAACTAAATCAATTAATGATTTTTCACTTATATTGCCGAGTTTATGATCCGAATAAACATAGTGATCACAAGAATATACATCCCCATTAGATTCCATAGCCAAACTATTGCCGCAAGTTTCACTAAACACACACGAACCAGATCGTCCTGTTAATTGGCTCATAGTTTGTTCAAAATTCATCACAAACACGTTGCCTAAATCGCTATGAACCCAGTAATCAAAAATTGTATTAAGAAATTTACCGTAGGCTTTGGCTGGAACAGACCACTTAGCGAGGTTTGCTTCACCCTCAAAAGTGGGTTGAATAAGCATTAAACCATCTTTATCTGGGACGATAGCCTCCCGCTCAACTAACGGGATAAATTGCATATATTGGCTACCAATACGCTTCAAAAAGGCATACACATTAAGTGGTCGTTTTACATTTTCTGCATTAATTACTGTTAGTGTATTAAAATCTACGCGGTGTTTTTTAAGTAGCTCAATCCCTCTAAGGGTATCATCAAAAGTACTTTTACCTTTTCGAGACAAGCGATAAGTATCATTACTTATGCGGTCACCATCAATCGAAACACCTATTAAAAACTGGTTCTCTTTTAAAAAAGCAGCCCATTCATCATCAAGTAGAGTGCCATTGGTTTGCAAAGAGTTGGAAATGGTCTTATAGCCTTGATATTGTTTTTGAAAATCAACAACTTGTCGGAAAAAATCTATCCCTAAAAGCGTAGGCTCCCCTCCTTGCCAAATGAAATCAATCGTGTCAGATTGCTGAGATTGAATGTGATCACGTATATAATGTTCCAACGTAGATCCACTCATACGCCATTGTTTTTTTCTATTTGGATAAAGGTTTTCTTTTTCTAAATAAAAACAATAAGTACAATCTATATTACAAACTGAACTACTCGGTTTAGCCATTACACTAAATGCATCGATTCGATCCATGTAAGATCCTTTATAGTCATTTCATTTTTTAAAATTAACCAAGTTCCATTTAAAGACGATCAAATCGATAAGGAGCTGGATCAATAATAGGCTCTACCTTTGCAATTAGATCGGCCGCTAATTGCCCTGCGGCTGGGCCGGTACCAAAGCCATGTCCAGAGAACCCAGTAGCTACGGTCAAACCAGGAATAGATTTAACATGATCTATTACTGGGTTAGAGTCCGGTGTCACATCAATGATTCCCGCCCATGCTTCCGCAATTTCAGCTTTCTCGAAAATTGGCCAAGCCTGTCTAAGGTTGTTTAAAGCCTGTTGATTCAAATCGGGATTGTATTGCGGATCATTCGTTCTGACTTTTTCGAACGGTGTATAACTCTTTTTATTCCAACGACGCGCTAATCCTAGGTCTTTAAAGAAGTAACTTCCCATCGAAATATTTAAAAAACTCCGTTGAGTACGAAGTTGATCCAAATATTTATGACCAATAAGTAAGTGATCAAAAGTAATTGGCGCATCTAACTTGCCACGTTGCGTGATGATATAGCCGCCATCTTGATGTTTACGAAAAGAAAAATCTGGCCCACCAACCGCAATATTGGTTGGACCTTCAATAGGTTTCGTTCGCAAAACTGAACAAATTAACGGCAAGGTTGGAAACGAAATGCCTAGATTTCCCAAGAAACGTCGTGACCAAGCACCACCCGCTAGCAAAACTTGTTCGCAGCGAATTTCGCCTTTTTCAGTAACGTCTCCGCTGATTTTTCCACCTTCGGTCGACAAAGTTCTCACGGCACACTGCTGAACGATAACAGCACCCTTTGCAATTGCCGCGTCAGCGATGGCGGTGGCAGCAATAGCGGGTTCAGCATTACCATCGGAAGGCGTATAAATCCCCCCCAACCACTTGCCTTTTCCGCCAGGCACTAACTCATCAATCTCTTCGGGCGTTACTATTCTTGAATCCAAAGAGAGTGATTCCACAGACTTCAACCAGTCTTTATACATAGTAAGCTGGGCTGCTGTTTTCGCTAGAAACATAATACCAGCTTGTTTATAACCGACATCGCATCCGACTCGGTCTGGCATTTCAGCCCAAAGTTTATCTGCGGCTTGCGCCAAAGGAACGTCATGTAAATGACGGTTAGTTTTGCGAATCCAACCTAAATTTCGGGAAGACTGTTCACCAGCAATATGCCCTTTTTCCAAGAGCACCACGGAAATATTTCGCTCCGCCAAAGCCAAAGCGGCCGTCAAACCAACAATGCCACCTCCTATAATAACAACGCTTGCTGAGTCCGGAAGCCGATCTTGGGTCTCAACCTTTTTGAGTGTTTTCGTCATGATTTTTTTCCCAAAGGATTAGGGAAGTGTCGTTTTTCTTTCTTCTTCCCTAATACCAATTTATTAACCGATTGTGATTTTTTCAACATTGGCTGCAGACGCACCACGATACGCCGTGACTTCAATCTCCACTTTGTAAACCGTGGATCCCAATGGCGGGCAAGTTGCTGTCGTTGCAGGATCAATACCTTTGAATTTGGTGCCAATAAAACCCATCACGTCATGAATATGAGCTGGGTCTTGGATAAAAACACGCGACATCACTACATCAGCTAAAGTAGCGCCCACTGAAGCCAATGCGCGTTCGATGTTATTAAAAACTTGTTCTGTCTGCTCAATCACATCCTCTGGTATTTCTTGTGTTTCAGGATTACGACCAGCGGTATTGGAAACATAAATCCAATTATCTACGGCGACCAAACGTGAGTAACTTGCCATCTCTTCGAATTTTGAACCGGTTTTGACTTTTACAATTTTTGTCATGGAATTTACCTAATCTAAAATACATCTTGTTTTAAAATCAGGGCATCTGGCAGGGATAAATTGCTTACCACATGCCCTGAGAAATATCGTGGGACTTAACGCAATACCGGCACATCCCATAAGTTAAGTGATACCCCAATGCCTTTTTCAATTGCATTGCGATACACCACAGTTGCCCAAGCCACGTCTTCTACCGGCATCCCCCCAACAGATAAAACAATAATCTCTTCGTCATTCTGACGAGCCGGAGAATCGCCATAGACAATCTTGCCAAGATCTTCAATGTCATCATGCGTCAGCTTGCCTTCCGCAATCATGTCCATACAGCGCACACCTACCAGCGGAATAACATGATGAGCAGGTTTCGGTACTTCCTCGTACCACGCCTCATACAAACCGGTGTTATCAAGAACTTTACGGACGTCTTTTTGTTCCATACCATCATCTAAACTACAGCTCGCTGGCATCGCTAAAAAAGCTCCTGGCTTAACCCATTCACGTTTAACAATTGGGTACGTTAACGGATCCCCGACTTCACCGGAATTACAATAAGTAACAAGATCTGAATCACGAACCACCGCTTCAACACTATCCACCACTTGAATCGTTGTAACCTGCGGGAAGGTTTCTTTAACCCAATTAATAAAGCTGTCTAAGTTTTTTTGTCCACGGCCTTTTACTTTAATCGTATCAACTTGAGGACACGCGGCGATAAAAGCCGCCACTGTGGTCTTCCCCATAACACCAGGACCCAGTAAGCCAATAACTTTTGAATCTTTACGGGCCAAATAACGCGCTCCCACCCCCGGAATGGCACCGGTTCGGTAAGCAGACAGCAAATTAGCTGACATATAAGCCAAAGGCGCTCCGGTATCGATATCATTCAAAATCATCATCAAGATAGAGCGAGGTAAACCTTTCTCTCGATTGGCGATATTTGACCCATACCACTTAACACCAGAGGTTTGAAAATTTCCGCCAAGATAAGCTGGCATCGCCATTAAACGACGATCAGCCGTTGGTTTTGGCATAGTAGGAAAAGGGGACTCATCAGGAAACGTAATCATGGCACCGTGAGAATCATTATTAGGGCCTGCCATACGGTAATCGCCTGTATACAAAAGCCCAAACATCTCTTCCATGGTATCCACACAACTCGGCATATCCGTTACACCAGCTTTAATCATGTCTGGTTCAGAAAGATAAATAAAATCGATTTTAGTACTCTCGCTCATGATGCTGCCTATTCTATAAATGGTTTATATTTTTTATATTTATAATGACGTCTTCGAATAATAAATAGATCGAGTGATTAAGCTAAATAAATGCGTACATTTATCACCACAATATTAAAATTACATCACACGACAGAATTTATTATTAATATGGCTCCAACACCCTTTTAAATAAAACTATTACCTAGCATTATCTATATTGGGTAATTTAAACGCCCTCTCCCGAAAGAAGATAAAACGAAACATTTTTTATCGTATCTACAAAAAAACACCGTTTATATATCCCCTTAGGGACATTTGAGTCGATTTCACGAGCACCCACGACGCTCTCTAGAATGACGATACGCTCCACAGCAAAAAATGGCTGATCGACGATTCGAAGCAGCCATTAAGAGCGGTTTTTTTGAAATTACAAACGGCTTTTACCGTAAACAAAGGTACCGTTTTCAACCGAAGCTTGTGGTCCAGGAACTGCATCACCTGTTTGTGGTGAAACAGGAAAAATAGCATTAATTTGTCCCGTACCAGAGCTACCAAAATACGGGGTAACTACTTCGACTTTTTGATCGTAATCAGACCAACCTAATGCACCAAGCAGCATGGCCGTATCATGCATAAAGCCTTCACCATGACCTTTCGCTGCGTACTCAGGAAGCATGTCGCAAAATGTTTTCCACTCTGCGTTTTCCCACATCTCAACCACGCGATGATCCAATGTTTCAAGAAATGGACTCCACACTTTTGTCGAGAAATTTGGCGCCTGACCATTTTGTGCAAAGCGATGGGATAAAGACCCACTCGCTAAAATAGCCACAGTACCATCGTAGTGCTTTTCAATTGCCTCACGAATGGCCCAACCTAAACGAGCTGAGTCATTCAGATAATGAACCGTTAACAACGCAGACACCGAAATACACTTAAAATGCTGATCCGAGTTCATATAACGCATGGGAACTAATGCGCCGTATTCTGGCGCTAACGTAGTGGCATCGTGCGCCATGGTTTCCACGCCCTGCTCATTGCACACCTGCGCAATAATTCGTCCCAACTCTGGGTTCCCATCAAGGCTGTATGGCATATTATTTATAAAATGCGGCAGCTCGTTACTGGTATAAACCCCTTCCCAGTGTGGCGCACAGTTAATGTGGTAATTTGCGTTCACCAACCAATGAGTATCAAACACCACAATGGTATCAACACCCAGTTCGCGACAGCGTTTCGATATTTCCAGATGGCCATCTATCGCTGCCTGACGAAAACCTTTTTGAGGGCCATCCAGCTCAGAAAGATACATAGAAGGTACGTGTGTTATTTTTGCAGCTAGAGCGAGCTTACCCATACAAAATCTCCGAAATAATAGTTATCTATATAATAATTCTGGTAAGAAAAGAGCAACGGATGAAAAGAACACAATTAAAGCCAGCCGAACCATATCCGCACACCAAAATGGCGTAATGCCTTTAAAGATAGTTCCAGCTTTTACATCTTTCAGCACAGCACTCAATACAAATACATTCATCCCCACTGGCGGCGTAATGAGACTAATCTCAGTCACCACAACCACCACGATACCAAACCAGACCAAATCAAAACCAAGGCTCTGTACCAAGGGATAAAAAATAGGAACCGTCAAAAGAATCATAGAGAGACTTTCAAACACCATTCCTAGCACAAGATAAATAGCGATAATGATTAAAATGACACCAAAGGCCGACAGATTAAAGCTTTGAACAAAAGCCAATAATTCTGCGGGCAAACCGGCAATGGTAATAAAGTCAGAAAATATTAAGGCGCCAATTAATACCGAAAACAACATCGCCGTAGTTCTACCCGTATCAATCAAGGCATGAAAAACAGTTTCGACTGTCAGTGATTTACGCATTAAGGCAATTAAGAAAGCACCACCAGCGCCGACCCCAGCCGCTTCTGAAGGAGTGAAAACACCAAGGTAAATGCCTCCCATAACAATCAGGAATAAAGCCAAAACACCCCAGACATTTTTAAGCGCCACCATGCGTTCTGCAAAATTCGCCCGCTCTGCGCTTGGCCCTTTTTCAGGATGACGCCAAACAACGTATCTGACCGCAACCAAATACAACAGAATGCCCAACAAGCCAGGAAGAAAACCAGCGGCAAACAGCTCGCGGATACTGGTCTCAGTCAATAACCCATACATCAACAGAATAACACTAGGTGGAATCAAAATACCGAGTGTCGATCCCGCCGCGATAGAAGCACTGGCTAAACCATCACTGTAACCATATTTCCTCATCGGTGGCATGGCGACTTTCGCCATGGTCGCAGAGGTTGCCAAACTCGATCCACAAATCGCCGAGAAACCACCACAGGCCACAATGGTTGCCATGGCTAAGCCACCTTTTCTATGTCCCATAAAGGCATTGGAAGCTTTGTAGAGTTCCCCCGACAAGTTGGCTTTGGTAACAAAGTTCCCCATCAAAATGAACAGAGGTATCACCGACAAACCGTACTCTTGCGAGGTATCGATAATGCGATTGGCGGCCAGAGACAAAGGCCCAGTCCAGCGGAAATCCAATACATTATCAAAACTCAAACCTTGCAGATAACCGAATCCAACAATACCAACCGTGCCCATAGCAAAGGCAATCGGCATTCTAAAAATTAGAATCAATACCAAGAGAATGGCAAAACCAAAAGCAGAAACTATCATTCAGACACCTCCACTCTTGCCAGCAAGCTATGAAAAGCCTTAAGCACAAGAATAATGCCAGTTACCAACATCATGATGGCAATAAACTGGATAAAATAAGCCACTGGGATGTGTAAAAATTCAGTCTCAACACCGCGGCGTAATGACCTTGCCGCCTGAAACCAAATTCGCTCTGACAAAAAGAAAAAGCCGGCCGCAATCCCTAAATTAATCACCAAACCACTTACTTTCATAAACATGGCGGGCAATACACGATCTAGAATATCGACCACCACATGAGCACTGGTCAAAGTCACGATAGGCAACTGACAAAATACCACAATACAAAGCGCCAGCTCGGTCAGCTCAGTGGTGCCATTGACAGAATTATTGAAAGCATAGCGACCAATCACGTCAGAACAAGTCAATAACATCAAGGCCAATAACACCAATGACGACACCATTTCGAGAACAAAGGCTAGCCACTTAGCTAGCCCAAATTCTCCATGATGTTTATTAACCATCGCAGATAACCACATTGTTATTCTCCATGCTTATCTGCGTACTGGTGGGCGGTATCGCGAAGAAATGTCAGCACTTTTTTACCGTCATAAGCTTTGTCATCGGCGGCTTTAATCCAACTGGCACTGGCATCAGACAAGGTCGCTTCAACTTCTTTAACAAGCGCATCATTCGGAGACAAAATGGTGACTGTAACCCCATTTTCACGTGCCGATTCGATCCCCGCAGCATCACTTTCATCCCACGCTTTACCCGCTAAAATAGATAACACTTCACCAGAGGCGTCATTAATCGCTTTTTGATCATCCTTATCTAGGTCTTCAAAAACATCGGGGTTCATGAACATAGAGAAACTCCCCATGTAAAGGCCATCAGGGAAAATGGTCAAATATTTAGTGACTTCGGAAAGACGCAAGACTTTCTGCTCTACCGCAGGTAAAAATGCCCCATCAATAACCCCTTGCTGCATCATTTCATAGACTTTTGGTGCGGGAGCCCCCACGGTTGTCACGTGAAATTTCTCCGCAATAATGCTTTGTACACCGCCGCCAATGCGGATCTTTTTATCTTTAAGATCCGCAAGAGAATTAACTGGGAAATTGGAATGGATTTGGCCTGGGCCGTGGGTAAATAACGCCAGTAGTTTTAAGCCATCGAATTCGTGAGAGTCAGAAAAAAACTTTTCGTAAGTTGTCCACAAAGCATAAGACGCGGCTTCTGCGTTCGTCCCCAGTCCTGGTTGTTCCACCACTTGCGGCAACTCAAAGCGACCAGGCACATAACCATGGTAACTGTAGCTAGCATCGACAATGCCATCTTCTACCAGATTCCACATGGTTTTAGGGTGACCCAAACCATAAACGATCTCGACATTGATTCGCCCATCAGTGGCCTCAGAAATGGCTTTTCCCCAAGCAGGAATAACAACTTGGTTCATAGGATTGGTCGGCGGCAGCCAACTTGCAACGCGGATGGTTTCTGCAAATGTCATACTAGACAAAGTGGTTGCTACAGCAATAGAAAAAATCTTTTTAAGACTCATCACGATTACCCTCTATTTATAATTATTTGAAATCGTTATTTACTCAGTTACGCTCTACTTAAAGAGCGCGTGAATATTGTTCTTATTAAATTTAAGAACAGGATCCAGTTCCGTCAGCTCAAAAGAAATCTGGCAATAACTGTTATCTGTGATCGGTTTCATCCATTCGCAGAAAATAGCAAAAACCTTTTCCGCCACTTCTTGGCGAATTTCCATGCTACGTCCATGACCTATTTTTAAATTTAAATTAATCAAGGCGAAGTCCTCACGGCCATCCGCGACACGAAAATGGTCACAACAAATAGCTCGACTACGCACACCACCAAGAGGAAAGTGTCCGGTAGACACTATGTATTCATGCAGGGCTTTAAACACTGGCTGAAAATCTAAACGACCTTCAAGATTGGCAGAATATTCAAAAACAAAATGTGGCATAAGAATGCTCCGACAAACGCGAGGGCATGACGCCCTCGCCAAGATTTAAACTAAACGCCCCATTTAGGGATATGATGAGAGCCCATGCTGATACAGACATTCTTTGGCTCACAGAACACTTCAAAGCTGTAATCACCACCTTCACGGCCAGTACCAGATGCTTTCGTGCCACCGAATGGGGTACGAAGATCACGTACGTTTTGTGAGTTAACAAACATCATGCCGGCATCGACTTTTTGCGCAATACGATGAACTTTGCCAACATCTTGAGTCCATAAGTAAGACGCCAAGCCATATTCATTGTCATTGGCCATAGCAACCACATCAGCTTCGTCTTCAAAAGGAATCAACACGGCTACGGGACCAAAAATTTCTTCACGTGCGATACGCATATCATTGGTCACATCGCGGAATACGGTTGGGCGGACAAAATGACCACCTTTCAGATGATCTGGTAACTCATCCACTGGCTTATCTGGGCCACCCGCGATCAATGTCGCGCCCTCTTCCATACCAATACGAATGTAGCCAGTCACTTTGTCGAAGTGTTGTTGACTGATCAAAGAACCTACTTGGGTATTCAAATCTGTCGGATCGCCAACCCTGATTTTGCTAGCGCGCTCAGCAAATTCCGTCGCGAACTTATCGTAAATACCTTTTTGTACGAAAATACGAGAACCCGCAGTGCAACGCTCGCCATTGATCGAGAAAATACCAAATACCGCAGCGTCCATAGCACGTTCATAGTCACAATCCTCAAAGATCATTACTGGCGATTTACCGCCCAACTCCATAGAGAATTTTTTCAGGCCTGCATTGGCAATGATATGTTTGCCTGTTGAAGTTCCACCCGTAAAAGAAATAGCATCTACATCACCATTGGTAATGATGGCGTTACCGGTAGTCGCACCAAAACCATGTACGATGTTAAACACACCCGGTGGTACGCCTGCTTCAATCGTTAAGCGACCTAAAAAATCAGTCGTTAGCGGAGACAATTCAGACTGCTTCATCACTACGGTATTACCCAAAGCTAACGCAGGTGCTGTTTTCCATGTTCCCGTCATGAAAGGTACGTTCCACGGAGAAATTAACGCACACACACCTGTTGGTTGATACAAGGTGTAGTTCAACATTTGGTCATCAACTGGGTAGGTATGACCATTCATCTGCTTCGCTTTTTCGGCAAAAAAATAGAAATTATTGGAAGAACGTGGAATCAGTGCATTCAATGTTTGGTAAAGAGGCAATCCCGTATCTGCCGTTTCAAGACGCGCTATTTCTTCAACATTCTCAGCGATTAAGTCGCCCAGTTTTTCAATGATTTTTGAGCGTTTAGCAATTGGCATAGCAGCCCATGCGGGAAATGCGTCTTTTGCAGCTTGAACCGCTTCAGCAACTTGTTCTGGTGACGCATGAGCGACTTCCGCCAACACTTCACCAGTGGCCGGATTAAAAGTTTGAAAGGTCTCTTTGCTCTCAACCCATTTACCGTTTATCAAGTTCTTAATCATTTTTTACTCTCCTGAAAAGGAACCGAACGAGAATGCCTCGATATCGATTTAGTTAACATGTTAAATAAATTAAACTTAACATGTGTAGTATGTCAAGCACGGTTATCAATAATGAAATGCATTTAATTAAAAAATCAAAATATGGTGAAGAATGGAATATTTATTGCATAAATTGACATTTGACACAGATGTGAAATTATCTTTCTGTGCCCTATCAAATAACTGACAATAAACGGGAGCGCATAACATGCTAAATTCAAGCCTTTATGACACTTTACCTTCTCTTATCAATGGCATTGGTCAACGCCACTTCTATGATCAAATAGCCTATTCAATCAAAGCGCTAGACCCCATATCTAACATCAGAATTGTTAGCTATTCGAAAACAAATCATCCTGTTTTTTTAAGTGGAAACGAAATGTCAGAAATTGATGAGGTGTATTGCGAATCGGCGTACTTACTCGATCCAGTCTATGACATGATTTGTAGTAACCAAGATCAAATAGAGCTTTTTACGTTAGATAGCCTAGTCAATGATGATTTTCGCAATTCCGCTTATTACGATACATTTTACCAACGGTTAGATTGGTGCAATGAGACCAACATAGTTATCGGTACAAATGATGATACTAAGATTTGTATCGCTTACTCGACTAAAGACAATGGCGCTTCTATTCAAGCAGTCAACCGTGAACTGATTCCGTGCATTAGCTCAATCAAAGCGGCGATTTTGACTCATGAGCGCGTTGGGAGGCTGTTACAACAAAACCAAACGATTGAACATGAAAGCACTACTCATAAAAGTCATCACTATCTTGATGAGCTCAATTTGACTAAACGAGAGAAAGAGATTGTTGGGCTAATCTTAGAAGGCATGTCTTCCGTTTCGATTGCTGAAAAATGTTTTGTCTCAGAGGGAACGGTCAAAAATCACCGCAAAAACATCTATCGAAAGCTGAATATCAAATCGCAAGCAGAACTATTTCGTAACTTCATTCAATAAATCCACACCCCCAATGGCAAGCAAAGTATTGACAAGGAGCATTTTTTACGAAAGTATAGTTAACATGTTAACTATACTTGGTGAAAATAAAAATGTTTCATTACAGACAACAAGAATCAAATGAAGTGGTATTGAAAACAGCGAATGCCAGTTTTGAAATTAGACTGGACGACAGCATGCTCCCACCCACATCTGGTAATGTGATTGGCGTCGCTTTGAACAACAAAGCCTTAGCGAAATCGTTAGAAAAAACTTTTAACGAAAAGCCACACGTCCAACCGCCCAAAACACCTGTATTACACATCAAAACCGACAATACGCACATTGGCTATGGCAAGAGTATCAAGCTGCCAGCCGATAAAGGCGCGATTTATGCGGGGCCATCCTTGGGTATCGTTATTGGCAAAAAAGCCACTCGTGTTGATGTCAGCAGCGCCTTAGATTTCATTGCGGGCTTTACCATTGTGAACGAAGTGAGCTTAGCGGAAACCTCCTTTTACCGACCCGCTGTAAAAGCAAAATGCCGTGATACTTTTTGCCCGATTGGTCCATGGACAGTCGACAAAAGCGCAGTAAGTACGCCAAATAAGTTAAGCATCAAGACATATATTAATGATGCGTTAGTACACGAGACCAATACTGACCAATTAATCTACTCAGTTGAAGAAATAATAAGCTACATCAGCAGTTTCATGACCCTAGAAGCGGGAGACATCATCATCGCTGGTACGCCTGAACGTACACCAGCTTTAGAAATTAAACCTAATGATAGTGTCATGATAGACATCGAAGGCGTAGGCCGCCTAGTCAACCCAGTAGAACAAGAATAGGAAGCAGTCATGAAAAGCGCCCGTATACTTTTTAACAATGAAACATTAGCTGTCACGGTGAACGAACAAGACCAAGTTGTGACTCAACAAGGCAACATTCTTGAAGAAGGTTCTTTCACTTGGTTACCACCATGCGAAGGCAAAATGTTTGTTTTAGCCATCAACTATGCTGACCACGCTGCTGAATTGTCTTTTAAAGCACCAGACGAGCCTTTGGTTTTTCTAAAGAACAAAAACTCTCTTATTGGTCACGATCAACAAACCTACCGTCCAGATAACGTGGATTACATGCACTATGAATGTGAGCTTGTTGTAGTCATCGGAAAAGAAGCGAAAAACATCTCTAAAGAAGAAGCTATGGATTATGTTGGCGGCTTTACAGTAGGAAATGATTACGCCATTCGTGACTATTTAGAAAACTATTACCGCCCTAACCTACGCGTAAAAAGCCGTGATACTTGCACTCCAATTGGCCCCTATATTGTGGATGCCAAAGACATTAAAGATCCTCACAACCTAATGCTACGTACCTATATCAACGGTGAACTAAAGCAAGAAGGCAATACTAAAGATTTGGTGTTTAACATCCCTCATTTGATTGCTTATTTAAGTGACATTATGACGTTATCGCCCGGCGATATGATCTTTACAGGTACACCAGAAGGACTAGCCGATGTTAAGCCTGGAGATGTGGTAATAACAGAAGTAGAAGGCGTTGGTGTCCTCAAGAATACCATTATTTCTGAGTCAAAATACCTAAAAAACTTAAATAATTAAGGGGACAACATGCTTTCAAACGACATTATTACTTCCTGTGCAAACAGACTTAATCAGGCAGAAAAAGAACGCGTTCAAATTCGCCAAATTTCACTCGATTACCCAAATATCACGATTGACGATGCCTACGCTATTCAGCGCGAATGGGTACAAATGAAATTGAATGAAGGTCGCACAATAATAGGTCATAAAATTGGCCTAACCTCACGTGCGATGCAAATGAGCTCACAAATAGATGAGCCAGATTACGGCACACTACTTGATGACATGCTGTATTACGATGGCTGCGACATTGAAACAGACAAATTCATTGTGCCACGCATTGAAGTAGAATTAGCTTTCATTTTAAAGAAGCCTCTGAAAGGCCCTAACTGCACCATTTTTGATGTTTATAACGCAACAGATTACGTCATTCCTGCGCTTGAGCTGATTGATGCTCGCAGTCAATCTATCGACCCAGAAAGCAAACGCCCACGTAAAGTCTTCGATACCATTGCTGATAACGCCGCAAACGCTGCGATTATTTTAGGTGGCCGCCCAATCAAAATAGATGAAATGGATTTACGCTGGGCATCCGCCATTATGCAACGCAACGGCATTATTGAAGAAACTGGTGTCGCCGCTGGTGTACTCAATCACCCTGCCAATGGGGTTGCCTGGTTAGCCAATAAATTAGCTCCATTTGATGTTGAGCTTGAACCTGGTCAAATCATTCTTGGTGGCTCTTTTACTCGCCCTATAGCAGCACGTAAAGGAGATACTTTCACTGTAGATTACGGCCCTCTTGGCTCTGTGTCTTGCCACTTTGCTTAGGAGATAGACATGTCTGCGCCTAAAAACACCTTCAAATTAGCGCTCAAAAACCGCCAACCTCAGATTGGTCTGTGGCTTGGTTTAGCGAATAACTATACCGCTGAACTGATTGCGAGTGCAGGATTTGATTGGCTATTGATCGATGGGGAACATGCGCCAAATACCCTGCAAACTATGGTGGGACAACTGCAAGCGATCGCGCCTTTTGCTAGCCATCCAATCGTTCGCCCAGCATGGGCTGACCATGTGGCACTTAAACAAATATTAGACCTTGGAGTGCAAACCATATTGGCTCCTATGGTCGACAACGCAGCGCAAGCATTGGAAATAGTCAAAGCAACACGCTATCCACCCGCTGGTATTCGTGGAGTAGGCAGCGCGTTAGCACGGGCATCTCAGTTCAATCGAACGCCTGATTATTTGACCACCGCCAATGATGAGATTTGTGTATTGGTTCAAATCGAATCCCTACAAGCCGTCAAAGAGCTGGATAACATTCTTGCTGTAGATGGTGTGGATGGCGTCTTCATTGGGCCTGCAGACCTAAGTGCCTCACTTGGGTACATTGGGCAACCTAACCATCCGGAAGTCGTCAAAGTGATTGAGCAGAGTATTAATAAAATTGTTGAGGCTGGAAAAGCGCCCGGTATTCTCATGGCAGACAAAAAACAAGCGAAGCACTATTTATCGCTAGGCGCATTATTTGTCGCTGTAGGTAGCGATACTGGTTTGCTAATGAACAGCACTAAGGCTTTGGTGAGTGAGTTTAAATCTGAACAAGACTCCCATGAAGAAACAACAGCATCCGTCTACTAAAGTGCTGATTGTAATCTGAGTAAGTCTGCCTCCCAGTTAACCTACTCAGATATTTGATCTTTTGATCACCCTTACTTTCCCCAGTGTCACGTTTATTCGTGCGCTGGGATTTTTTTGACACTACTGTGATAATCTCTAAAAAATAAAACCAGCAAAGAACATAGCATGATGAAAAAAGAATGGATCCCCAACATTACCATTGGACAAGACTATGATGTCGCCTATAAAGATGCGACTATCCATTTTGACGTACTTGGCAAAATGGCCGATTTTTTTGGTCGTGATATGCCAATGCATCTGCATGCAGAATATTGCCAAATACACCTTATTCTATCCGGCAAAACCCTGTTTAATATTGACCAAAATATTTATGAAACCCAAGATTGCGCCGCCTTTTATACGCCACCAGCAACGCCACACGCTTTTTTAACCGAGCCAACCGCACCAGGCTATGTGATTACTATCCATAACACACATTTGCAAAAAATAATGACTGAACTAAATACCTACAGTCACCACAATTCACTATTAATGCCATTTCACATTGATCAACAAAAAGACAGCAAACCTGAGCTGCAACACTGGGAACAGCTACTAAACCTTTTTGAAATGCTCAAGCTAGAATGGAGCCGCTCTTCCCTGTATCAACATGACAGCATCGAAGCCATTGTTAAACTTATCCTGATAAACATGCTAAGACTTTCCGGTTCAGAGCACCCTAAAAAACAACACAATCAAACGGAAATCCTCTGTTTTAGAGAGTTTAGCACCCTACTAGAACGCCATTTCCTAACAGAAAAACAAATTCAATTTTATTGTGAATCCTTACATATCAATGAAAGCAGGTTGAACTATTTGTGTAATAAGATAACTAAACTAAGCCCTAAGAAAATGATAAATGGCCGAGTTTTGCTCGAAGCTAAACGTTTGCTATCTCATACTAACAAAAATCTCACCGAAATAGCTTACACCTTAGGCTATATTGATCCTTCTTATTTCTCTCGGTTTTTCATCAAAAATACTGGCATGAGCCCTTCCGACTTTCGAAAGCACTATAGGAAAGCTGAATAACCCATTCATCCCATCTCAATAATAACCAAAAGAACTTATTTAATTAAAATTTATGTCAACACTTTTCTATAAGACAGCCAGACCTCGATTAGAATATTTTGCTCAATTAAAATAGAAAAATACCACTTTTGGGACATATCTTTTTTTCAGTAAATACACGAATGTAACTTTATATTTACAGCCGATCTTTAATCTATATAGAGGATTATCAATGAAAACGAATAACATCGATCTATCAAACATTAAGCTCATGCCATGGGGAACTATTTCAGACCTTGGTGCTAAAAAAATCGAAGGAGAATGCGTTATTTCAGGAGCGGTCATCTATGGCGCCCCTGATTCAGCAGTATGTTGTGCTTACTTCAGCTGCACAAAGGGTGAATTTGACATGGAATACCCTTTTCATGAGCATGCAGTTGTTGTTGAAGGTGAAGTAACATTGACTCTTCTTGAGACTGGAGAAGAAATAACTTACAAAAAAGGTGATGCTTGGTTTTTTGAAAAAGGTACCAAATTGAAATGGGTAATCCATAGTGAACACTTTGTTAAACATTATCTTTCTATCATAGAGTAAACGTCGTAAGCTCAGATCACATCTTACCTTAAGTTTTGATCTGAGCTAAACACTCATTTATATCTCACCATACATTCCACTTGATGACCTTGATCTACCAATATCACTGACAAAGAAAACACTCACAACAAGATACTTAATTGTAAGCACAAGTTCGCAATAAGTATTACAGAGCTTGCTCTAGATCAAGAATAACTATTGTTAAACTTCAAACCCATTGACGAAGGCATGCAAAAAACATTTTACTTAACATGTTAATTAAAATAATATGACTTAGGAGTTTTTTTATGGGTACTTTAAGTATTGCGGCAAAAGTAACACACGTTCCAACCATGCTGTTGTCAGAACAACCTGGCCGATTAGCAGGATGTCGACAATCAGCCATTGATGGCCATCGTGAAATTGCACGTCGTGCCAAAGCGGCAGGAGTCGATACCATTGTAGTTCTAGATACACATTGGTTGGTAAATGCTGGGCATCATATTAATGCCAACGTCCACTATAAAGGCGTATACACAAGCCATGAGTTCCCTCATTTTATTCAAAACTTACCTTACTCTTATGAAGGTAATCCTGAATTGGGAGATTCCATTGCTACTAAAGCGACTGAGAAAGGTGTGCATATGATGTCACACCAAGTTGATACACTCGATTTAGAATATGGCACCCTAGTGCCAATGCGTTACATGAATGAAGACAAACATTTTAAAGTGGTCTCTATTGCCGCTTGGTGTACGGTTCACAGCTTAGAAGAATCTCGCAGGGTTGGAGAAGCCATTCGTGAAGCCATTGAAAGTAGCAATAACAATGTCATGCTAATTGCTTCCGGCTCGCTTTCTCACCAAATTTGGGAGAATCATCTATACGAAAAAAATAACGGAACATTCACTATTTCTCGTGAATTCCATCGTCAAGTTGATCTTCGTGTTCTAGATCTTTGGCAAGCTGGAGACACAAAAACATTCCTAGCAATGTTGCCTGAATACGCAAAATTCTGCTGCGGCGAAGGCGGTATGCATGACACCGCGATGCTATTTGGTGCATTAGGTTGGGATAAATATAACGCAAAAGCGGAAATCATTACCGACTATTTCCCAAGCTCAGGTACAGGACAAGTAAACGTAATATTCCCTATTAGGTAGGTAAATGCTCATTAAAACTATTACAAAACAAGATTTAGCTACAGAGGCAGCACTGCAACTTTGTAATGCTGCCATTGATAAAGCGAAAAAACTTGGTATCAGCGTCTGTATAAGTGTTGTTAATTCTTCTGGCCGAAGCCTTGCCTGTGTGGCAATGAACAATGCACCTCTTTTATCTCAAGGTATCTCCCACAAAAAGGCCTTTACTGCGGCATCATTTGGCATACCAACCAAGGAATGGCAGACAAGACTATCAGAAAGAAATAATACCTTACTCGCCTTGCAAAGTGAGCCTGACTTTACCTTTCTAGGTGGTGGTCTGCCTATTTTGCTGGGAGGTGCTGTTATTGGGGCTATTGGCATCTCTGGTGGTAGTGAAGAACAGGATATTGATTGTGCAACAGCCGCTATAAATTCTTTCGCTAACTAATTAGCGAAAAACCTTGAAGATACCACTATGTTTTAAAATTAGGAGCTTCTATGTCCTCTGTTTTAAGCAAATTAACTATCCCGTTACTTGGCTATTTGGTCGCTTTTGGACCGCTGTCTATCGATATGTATCTACCTAGCTTACCAACTATCGCCAATAATTTAGGCACCACGGATCAGCAGATACAAACCACGATTACGGTTTTTTTGCTTGGAATGGCAATAGGCATGCTCATTTTCGGCCCTCTATCGGATATGTTTGGCAGGAAGCGTTTACTGTTAATTGGCATTGGTTTTTATTTTTTTAGCAGCATTGGTTGTGCAATGGCATCGACTGGCGAAAGTTTGGTGCTTTTCCGTTTCCTACAATCTCTAGGAGGGGCAGCCGCTGCCGTGCTTGGAAGAGCCTTGGTTCGAGATTTGTATGAACTAAAAAGAGCCGCCAACATACTATCGTATATGCACATCATTTCCATGATGGTTATGCTAATATCGCCTATATTAGGTGCTTATATTATGAGCTATTTCGAGTGGCGCTGGATTTTCTATTTTTTAGCTCTTTTTTCCATGGTGGCTTTTATTGGTAGTGCTCTGTTATTGCCAGACATAAAACACAGCCTTATCACAAAGCCAAGTATTAGCCATTACTTTAAAAATTACATTAATTGTTTGCGTGCACCTTTATTGATTCAATACGTACTAACCAATGCGTTTTCATTTGCTGGTATGTTTGCCTTTATTGCAACATCAGCCTTTGTCTATATCGAATACTTTCAGCTTTCAGAAACTTATTATGCGCTTCTATTTTCCGCCAATATTTTCGCCATTATTATCGCTACCTTACTCAACTCTTATTTGAGTAAACGCTATAACGTCGGCCTCGCATTAAATATCGCAATTAGCGTCTCTTTTACCGCAACATTAATGATTTGGGGAATGATTGGTTTGGCCAACACATCCATGACTCTATTTGTGATCACCACCATGATGTACATCAGCGTGACAGGAGCCATTGGCGCAAACAGCTTAGCGACACTATTTGAGCAATTACCAGAAAAAGCTGGGACGGTTTCGGGATTATTGGTGGCCACTCAATTTGCGGTGGGAGGTTTCATCAGTTATCTAGCCAGCTTAGTATTTGATGGCTCGCCAGACAGTCTACTCATCATGATGGCATGCTGCGGCACGCTTTGCACAATTTTCTATCTAAGTACACGTATCAGTAAATGATGTCATCAAGCATTTAAAACAATAGATATTACTTTGAATAATATTTTTAAAGACAATAAATCAGTTCATATATTTTAAATAATATCGCTCATCTTATCCATTAAGGATTACACTGTAGCTGGCACACCAAGAAAGACTTCATTAGTTAATAATTTCAACCCAAGCTAGAAGTAAAAAAAGGGCCCCATTGTGAGGCCCTTCGCTAATTTTTAAGTCAAACAACTATCAAGCTACACGTCGCTTTTCTCTGATTTTACTAAAAGTAAACACCAGAATAGATAAAGCTGTCACCGTAAGCAGTGTTAAAGCGATAGGCCGCTCAATAAAAATACTAAACTCTCCATTAGAGACGCCCAGTGTTTGGCGCATACGATTCAAAAATACGGGGCCCAACACTAAACCTAAAATGATAGGCACAGCAGGAATATGATTTCTCTTCATGATATAGCCAATCACAGAAAAACCGAGCGCAATAAAGGCATCGGTGAACTGATAATTCTGACTATAAGCTCCTAAGAATCCGAGAACAAAAATCAAGGCACCAATAAAACGACCACGAATTCGCGTAATATTAATAATGAATTTTGAAGCAAAGGTTAAATAGATGAAGATAAAAATATTCATCACAAACAAGGCAACATACAGACCAGAAATAAATTCAGGATGCTCGCTGAACAAACGAGGCCCTGGTGTGTAGTTGTGTACCATAAACACTGATAAAAGCATGGCCATTAAGGCATCAGCCGGAATACCAAATGCCAGCAAAGGCACCAATACAGACGCAGTAACAGCATTGTTTGAGGTTTCTGAGGCAACAATGCCAGCTTCTGCCCCTTTACCAAATTCATCTGGGTTCTTAGAAAACTTCTGCGCCAAGGTATAAGAGAAAAACTGTGAACCAAACTCGCCAACACCAGGTAACAACCCCATTACTACCCCTAACAAGGCAGAACGAATTGCGGTTACCTTATTGCGTAGTAGCACGGTAAATCCCTCAAATCGGCCAGATCCTTCTAACTTAGTTTTAAATGAATCACCGCCTTTTGCAGAGATCAATATATAAGCTTGAGACATGGCAAACAGACCAATAACAGCCGGCACCAATGGCACGCCTGCTAGCAGCCAAGATTGATCAAAAGTATAAACTTGCGTGTTAAAGGATCGATCAATACCAATTGAACCTAAAAACATCCCTAAACCAATCATGGCTGCCGCTTCGAGGGCATACTTATTATGAGCAAGCACCACAAAAACCATCCCAAGCAATGCCAGCATAGCGAATTCAGCACTTCCGAATAGGGTAGCTACCTGAGATAAGGTTGGAGCAAAAAACACCAAAGACAAAACACTAACCATGCCACCGAAAAACGAAGAGGTATAGGCAATCGATAACGCTTTTTTACCATGCCCTTTTTGGGCCATGGGGTAGCCATCGTAAGTAGTGAGAACAGCGACCGGTGTTCCTGGTGTATTCATTAAAATGGCTGGAATGGCACCGCCATACCAAGCACCACCATAGACACCTAATAATAAAGTCACCCCAAAAAGCGGCTCCATTGTGAAGGTTAACGGCAGCAAAATGGCCATGACACCAGCCGGTTCTAGACCCGGTATTGAACCGATAGTGACACCAATAAGAGCACCTATTATAACGGCCCAAATGACGCCATTACCAAATACCTCGTGGATACCTAATGCGATTAAATCCATACGAAATCTCTAAAAATATTTGTTCATGAACCAGAGGGCTTGACCACTAAATAGCGTTTCATACAAGACCACATCTGGAATCCAGATATTCACCCCAACCCTAAAGATTAGAATAATGAGCGCAACAGCAACGAGAGTATTCAACGCCCAAATTGGCGACAATAAACGACTTAACCAAACAATGGATAAGACAAATAGCGTCGTTGATATGGCAAAGCCTACAATCGTGATAATGTTGATATACAAAAAGAAAAGAATGGCGGTAATCAATACAACGCGATACTCACCTAAACTCTCCACTAAACTATCTATTAAGCCTTTTTCTCCCTCTATTGGTTTAATCACCAATAGCAGTTTCATAAATGAAAAAAAAGCCAATAAACCTAAACCAAACAATGGCGCAACATAGGGTTGGGTATACCAACCATGGTCACGCTTAATCGCTACAGTATGGCTTTGATAAGAAAAAATTAGATAGCAACTAATGAGGGTTAATACTAAAAAAAACAGCTTGGACTTGCGATTTTCATATTCCATTTTGATCCCCTCGCTTACGGTTTGAAACTGTATTAGAAATAGGGACGATCAAAACAGGGACCGTTGTATTGTGAATCACCTTTTGCGCTGTGGAACCTAGGAACATTCGCGATAACGCGTTAACACGGCGATCCCCCATCACCAACATACTGGCTCCAACATCTTTCACTGTATCAACAATTTTTTTCGCCGGATCGCCAAAACGAACGACCACTTCAATACTGTCTTCGTCAAAATCAACATCATTCAACTCTTCCGCAACAAAGTTATGGATTCGTTGTTTCATGTAGCTTCGTAATTCTTCCTTTAGTGATTCGAGATGCGCATCATGCGCTTTCTTTAATTTAAAGCCTCCGAATGAATCATCATTACCACGATGAAATTGTTCAGAAACATGTAGGAAAAATATCTTCCCTTTAGACAAAGTTGCCTGTTCTAAAGCAGCATGTAAAACAACCCTACTACCCTGCTCCAAATCAGACGCGTATAAAATATTTCGCATTTATTGGACTCCAAAGGTCCAGTCATCTAAAAAAAGACTGGACCTCAGCATTGGAACTTACTTCGCTCGATTAACAACCTTACGAACAGTGTTCTCTAACAAGCCTTCCATACCAAACTCAACACCTAATCCAGAAGACTTATTGCCTCCAAATGGCACATGAGGGAGTACTTCTGCATGGTTATTTACCCAGACTGTTCCCGAATCAAGTTGGCTCACAACCCAATCAAGCTCATCACAAGGCTCACCCCAAACAGAACCGCCTAAAGCAAATTCTTCATGAATAGCTTTTGACATGACATCATTAAGATCATCGTAAGGAATAACCGGAAGCACCGGACCAAATTGTTCATGACAAACAACATCAATATTATGCTGCGGGTTTTTGATAATAGTTGGAGCAATAAAGTAACCATCTAAACCAGATGGCAACTCGGCAGCAATCACTTCCGCACCAGACTCGCGAGCATCAGCAATCATCGCTTTCACTTTTTCATACTGATTCACGTTTTGTACCGGACCGAACGTCACGCCCTCTTTCATACCATTACCAACGACCTGCGCAGCGGCTATTTTTACAAGAGCATTGCACAGTGCTTCATATTTAGAACGATGGACATAAAGACGTTTTAGACATGCGCAGGTTTGACCCATATTGACAAAAGACGTCATGAAAATCTTTTCAGCGATTTTATCAATATTGGCATTTTCTAAAACGATACCTGCGTCATTACCACCCAATTCCAAAGTCACCTTTTTAAGATCACCAGCCACTAAAGAGGCAATGCGCTTACCAACTTGTGTTGAACCAGTAAAGACAACCTTTTTAACATCTGGGTGGGACACCAAAGGCTCACCAACTTCTTTTTCACCGATGACACACTGCACCAAGTTGGGCATTGTGTGCTCATTAATAATCTCGACCAAACGAAGCGTATTGATGGGCGTGAGAGAAGAAGGCTTAATCACAACACTATTACCGGCACGAAGAGCTGGCATAATATGCCAAATAGCAATCATTAAAGGCCAGTTCCAAGGTGTGATTGAGGCTACAACGCCAACTGGCATACGATGCACCTCAACACGACGCTCATCACTGTCTTCAAGCACTTCAGGATCCAACTTTAGATCCGCATTGTAGTGAGTCCAGCCCACTGCTCCGCCAACTTCAAACTGAGCAAGAAACAGAGGCTTTCCTTGCTCTGCTGTAATAATTTCAGCCAACTCAGGTGCTACAGCCTCTATGGCATTCGCCACATTATGCAAGGCCGTAGTACGCTCCTCATGTGATTTTGCACTCCACTGCTTAAAGGCCACCTTGGCTTTTTCTACAGCGGCATTTACATCATCTACCGAAGATGTCTGAATTGACTTATAAACTTGCTTAGTCGCTGGATTAATAATGTCTAAAACCATGCTTTCCACCATTCTTTTTATTTTGAGCAATTTGAAACTCGTAAATTAATAGTTACTTTATTTCAGAGACTAATTTTTTTGCGTTTTCGAAATCTAGACTGATCAACTTTTGTGCATCTTTGTCATTTGTCCAATACACACCAGCCCCCGTATTTTCTTGCAACTTCAACACATCAGGTGACTGAAGAGCGGTTTCTGCAATTGCAGCAATTTTATCGATAATAGGTTGGGGGGTCCCTTTTTTCACAAACAAACCATTCCAGAGTGTCTGAGAAATGCCAGTTTCTTCGTTCAAAGTTGGTACTTGTGGAAGAATTGATAAACGCTTGAAAGTGAAAGAACTTAACACTTTCACGTCTTTTGAATCTAAACAAGGAAGAATCTGCTGCGTTGTTGTATTAATAACATCCGCATCACCATTAGCTAACACAGAGCAATCTAAAGCATCAAAAGCAGAATCAGAGGCAAATTTAAAGCCTAATTTTTTCGCTGCTTGGAAAGTAATAGCAGTTGGCGTTGCTTCGTAACCAAAGTGGCCTAAAGAGACATCATGTGTTTTGGCGTATTCAGCTAATTCCGTTAGAGAGTTGTAAGGCGCATCTGACTTAACCGCCAAAACAAATGGGTAATCCAAGAAAATGCCGACAGGAACAAAGGCATCAGCAGCATACGGGGCATTTCCCCCAACAACCTGACTTGTTACCAAGTCGACGACAAATGAACCAATCACGCTACCATCTGGACGAGATTGCGCAACTGTTGTGGCCCCTAATACACCGCCACCACCAGGCTTGTTAACTACAGTCGCAGGCACACCTGTTTCTTTTGACATTTCTTCAGCAATAACACGAGTTAACACATCTTCCAAATCACCAGGCGGCCATGGAACAATGAATTTAACTGGGCGATTAGGATAATCGGCGGCAACAGAAACCGTACTTGCAAAAGTAGAAACCAACAAAGTAGAAGCGGCTATTACTTTTAAAGCATAAGATATTTGTTTTTTCATTTTCATCGTTCCTTTTTTAATAATACAAATCAAAACTACTCTCTCAAATTAACGCCTTCTATGTCCCTATAGGGATATTTTTATCCCTCATACGCTTCTACAAAATTGACTAAACAGCCATATTGTAAAAATCCATGCATTCTGTTTCCTCAAGCAGATAACAAATTAGTGAACATGTTAACTAATTTCAAGTGTTTTATATCTCTCCGCTCATTTTTTTTTACAACGAGACAAGGATAAAAAAATTTTTCTAGAAAAGTCCCAAACTTTACCTAAAAAACACATTCAATTAAGACCTCCAAATATCAATACTGTGTGAACTAAAGACAAAAAAAATAAGAGGACACAGTACATGAAACGTCTAAACCCACTATTAGAAGAGCTAAAAAAGGTATTACCTGAGATTGCTAAAAATGCAGACAAAGCAGAAGAGCTTAGAAAAGTACCTACTGAAAACATAGAGCTACTTCAAAAAGTAGGATTACATAAAGCCTTTCTTCCTAAAGCTTATGGTGGTTACGAAATATCCCTACCTGAATTCGGTGACTGTATAGCAGCATTGGCAGGCGCATGCTGTAGTACCGCATGGGCTTTTAGTTTGCTTTGTACGCACAACCATCAAATCGCAATGTTCCCAAAACAACTCCAAGACGAAGTCTGGAAAGACAACCCAGATGCAATGGCAAGCAGCAGTATTGCTCCGTTCGGTAGATATGAAGAAACCGATGGAGGCATTATTTTTAATGGTGAAATGAAGTGGAGTAGTGGTTGTGACCATGCACAATGGGCAATAGTAGGCTTTTTGCGTGACAATGCCGAAGGAGCAAAAGACTACTGCTTTGCGGTTATTCCTGCATCAGATTACAACATCGAGGACGACTGGTACTCGATGGCAATGAAAGGCTCAGGCACAAAAACATTGATCATCAAAAACGCATTTGTACCAGAACATCGCATCCAAAAAGCCAAAGACATGATGGAAGGTAAATCTGCTGGTTATGGCTTATACCCAGACAGTAAGCTTTTCTACTCTCCATACCGCCCTTACTTTGCCTCTGGATTTGCGGCTATGGCGCTGGGTACAGCGGAGAGAATGTTAGAAGTCTACAAAGAAGTGACATCTAACCGTGTTCGAGCTTATACCGGAGCGAAGGTTCATGCCGCTATCCCGGCGATTCTTCGTACTGGCGAATCAACCCATCAGATCTTGGCGGCTCGCGCCTTCTTAGAAAAAACCTGGGAAGAACATGCAGAATATGCAGAAGCTCATCGTTATCCAGATCGTTACACACTGGCTCATTGGAGAACAAACCAAGCTTATGCTGTCAAAATGTGTATCGAAGCCGTTGATCGCATGTTTAATGCTATTGGAGCCAACAACTGGTTATTAGACAAAGAAGCACAACGTATTTTCCGTGACTGCCATATGTGTGGCGCTCATGCTTATACAGACTACGATGTTTGCGCACAAATTATTGGTCGAGAAGTTATGGGCTTAGAACCAGATCCGTCCCTACTTTAAATATTGAAACACTGAGATCTAACCATGACTCATCATGGTTAAATCTGAATACACATAAGAATAAGAGAGAATCCTATGAACTTTGACCCTAAAGAATTCCGTCGTTGCCTTGGCAACTTTGCAACAGGCGTTACTGTTATTACCGCTAAATCCGCTGATGGTAAGCAAGTTGGTGTGACAGCCAATAGCTTTAACTCTGTCTCTCTTGACCCGCCACTGGTGCTGTGGAGCATTATTAAAACATCAAGCAGTTATGCTGTGTTTGAAAATTCAGACCATTTTGCTGTCAATATTTTAGCGGCGGATCAAATTGATTTATCCAATAATTTCGCAAAACCAAGCGACAATAAATTTGCAAATATTGAAACACAGCTTGGGGTCGGTGGTGCTCCGCTACTCATCAATACAGCGGCCAATTTTCAATGTGAAAAATACCAAGTTGTCGACGGTGGTGATCATTGGATCATGATTGGCAAAGTCGTTGAATTTGCAAACTATGGCCGTGCACCGTTACTTTACGTGCAAGGTAGCTATGCGGGAGCGATCCCCTTCACAGGAGCCAAAACTCCGGCTCAAAACCTTGCATCAGACAAAACACTTGCTCGCCTGCATGACAGCGCCATTTATCTTATGCATAAAGTCCTGCAAAAAGTGCAAGAGAACTATTTACCAAAACAATCTTCAACAGGCCTTAGCACCAGCGAAGCCCGCTTATTACTGGTATTAAGTGACACAACCGGAATCACCATTGAAGACTTAACCAATCTCGTCACTATCCCATCGGTCGATGTCGTTGACAGTGTTGAAAGCTTGAAAAATTTTGGCTTAATCAATAGTGACCTAGCCTTAACCGAAAAAGGCCATGATATGGCAGAGCGCTTGTGGGCTATTTCACACCAACAACAAGAAGACATTTTTGCGAATTTTGATACCAAAGAGCTGGCAAGTTTCAAACAGCAATTGCATCAACTACTAAAGCAATTGACACCCAATGCCTAGATACCAGCAATAGGCGATTCAATCTTCCATACAAAAATCCCCTCGTGGGATTTTTTTACATCTACATGCTACATTATTTAACAAGTTAAGCTATCATCCTCACTCAGAGCCCTTACCTTCGTGGCTCATCTACACATTCATTTAGTTGCCTTTGCTATTTTTACATGGTGAAATAATTTAAATTAAACAAAAGCATAGCAACCTCTTTAGGATTTTATCAAACTGCATGAAAAGATTAGAAGACTCCCTGACACTGCAATTATTAAGAGCCCGTGAATCATCCATGACTTTTTTTAGACCTGTCCTACAAAAAGCAGGCTTTACAGAACAGCAATGGCGAGTCTTACGCGTGTTAAACGATCATGAAGAGTTAGAGGCAAAACAACTAGCACACCTATGCTGTATTCTTAGCCCAAGTTTGACGCGCATTATCACGCGCTTTGAGGAGGATGGCTTTCTAATACGCAAAAAATCCCCAATAGATCAGCGTATCTCACTACTTTCATTAACGCCAAAAGGTAATGAAACGGTTAAAAAATTTCGTCCAGAAGTCGATGCAGCTTATCAACGAATCAAAGAAAAACTCGGCGAAGGCAAATTAAAAGAACTTAGTCGACTATTAAGTGACGTCATTGCACTAGAAAGTTAAGCACTCCATCAAAAGACAACTCCTATACCAAGAGCTGTCTTTTTCGTTTCCTGGTTTCTTGAGGCGATTCATTAAAATACTGTTTATAGGCACGACTGAAATGCGAGGAATGACTAAACCCCCACTTATAAGCGATATCCGTAATACTCAAATTGTCTAAATTTAGAATATCTTCACGACTTCTATTCAATCTAGATTGCCAAATATATCGGCTCATGGTCATACCATGCGCTTCAAATGCTCTGGATACTTGGCGGCATGACACAAATAAATGGCTACTTATCATTTCTGCATTTAAATCTGCTGACGTTAAATGCTGTTCAATAAACGCCTTACATTTGAAAAATAATAAATTCCGGTTTTTCTGATTGAATTTTACACCATGCAGTCCAGACAGAACTTGAATATGGTGTATCACCTCTTCTGCTTTTAGCTGAAAGTTGTGATGACTATCGATACTACTCTCTAATAATTTAAAAATAGCACTTGTTGATGAAGTACCACATTGCAAATTACGGTCTATTTTAATGAGGCTATCAACAACCCCTAACTCTCTTTCGGCAATGGATCGAGGAACATCTAAAACATACATTCCCATATTATTAGGAAAGCCATGTCCATAGGGTTTTGCCGTGTCATAAATGACCATGTCTCCTGGCATATGACTTGCACAATCCATACCTTGATATGAATAACCATTTCCCTTCGTCATTAGGCAAATGAAAAAACCATCACGGCCATCTTCATCAATATCAATACGACTACGCTGCACAGAGTGCCTATTCGCCTCAATATGATTCACGCTAATAATATCACCATGAGAATGTCGCAATTCCGCCTCTAACGGTGAATCCGAGGCAATAGGGCAATCAATATGAATCACATACTGATTAATCGCCTCTTCCCAATAATGACGTCGAGACATAAGATCTATATCTCGAGTGGATACTCGAACTTGCCCTGAAAATGACATAAACCCCTCAATATAATTTTTGTTTTTTTAAGGATGAATATCTAGATAATTTAACTTTGATCATACCTCTCGCCAACCATTTAGTAAACATGTTAAGTATCTTGAGGGTATGATGCCAGCTCAAAATGTCCAGCAGAGTAAAATTGCCCGTCCGATCAAGTCAATTTTCCCTCCCTGTAAACCTCTATGCTCATACACATAAAAATTCAAACACAATAATAAGATCGAGAGGTTTACTCATGAAGTCCATTGATTTCATCGTGGTGGGCGGTGGCTCATCAGGTTGCACTGTGACACATAGACTTGTAAAAGCGGGTTTTCAAGTCGTCTTACTGGAAGATGGCCCAAAAGACGATTCTATATTCGTTCAAATGCCAGCCACTTTCATTCGTGTTATTGGCTCAAAACGGTCCGTAATTTACGAGAGCGAACCACAACCCGATGCAGGCGGCCGAAAAACCTACGTGCCACAAGGTCGGACCCTTGGTGGAGGCAGTTCAATCAATGCTATGCTTTATATCCGCGGCCAGAAAGAAGACTATGATGAGTGGGAACGCAATGGCTGCGATGGTTGGGGTTGGGATAATGTTCTAGCCAGCTTCAAGCGCTCAGAAAACCATATGCGTCTAAGCGAACCCTTCCACGGTACAAATGGTCCTTTGCGTGTCAGCGACACTCGTTTCCGCCATCCTCTAAGCCAAGCTTTTTTAAAAGCGGCACAACAAACCGGCATTCCTTATAACGATGACTTTAATGGCGAAAAACAAGATGGGGTTGGTTTCTATCACACAACCACCTTTGATGGACGCCGCGGTAGCACCGCATCAACTTACCTAAAAGAGGTTGAAAACGCGCCAAACTTAGAAATTCGAACTGGGTGTTACGTTAACAAGATTATCTTTGATGGTAATAACAATGCGACTGGCATTGAGTTGCGTAATGAGTCAGGCAAAATAGAAATACTTTCTGTAAAGAAAGAAATCATCTTAACCGCCGGGGCATTATCAACCCCTAAAATTTTAATGTTGTCAGGTATCGGTCCAAAGAGTCAACTGTCCCAACACGGCATAACAACACTTTACGATTCTCCAGAAGTGGGAGAAAACTACCAAGATCATCTAGAAGTCAGTATCTATGGGCGTACTAAGCAACCAATCAGCTTATTGGGTAGTGATAAAGGCCTCAAAGCACTGTCTTATGGTTTCCAATGGACTTGTTTTAAAACAGGTTTATTAACATCTAACGTGGTTGAATCCGGTGGCTTTGTTGATACCAGCAATTGTGGTCGTCCAGACATTCAATTCCATGTACTGCCTACTTTAGTTGGTGACGTAGACCGCGAGCCTATTGAAGGTCACGGCATTTCCATCAACCCGTGTTTCTTACGACCTAAATCACGAGGATTCGCTCGCCTACGCAGCGCCGACCCGAAAGACTCAATGATTTTCGAAAGCGGTGCGTTATCACACCGTGATGACGTAGATACGCTTATCCGTGGAGTCAAACTGGCCCGCAAGATTATACGTGCACCAGCAATGGCAGAGCTAATTAGCGAAGAACTTCGTCCCTCCGACAAAGAAGATATTTCAGACGCTGAAATCGAAGCACATATTCGCAGCCACGCTAAGACCGTTTACCACCCAGTTGGCACTTGCCGCATGGGCTCTGATGAACAAGCCGTCGTCGATACTAAGCTGCGCGTTAATGGCGTCAAAGGTGTGCGCATCTGCGATGCCTCTATTATGCCGACCATTGTGTCAGGTAATACTAACGCTCCGACCATCATGATCGCAGAGCGTTGCGCTGAATTTATTCTCAACAACAAATAACAATAACGAACGAGAGATCTAATAATGAAAATAAACTCTTATGAAAATCGCCTACTTGTCATTCTCTTTATAGGGTTTGGCTTTGTCTTTTTTGACCGCTTAGCACTGTCTTTTTTGTTTCCTTTTATTGCAAAGGATTTGGACTTAAATAACAGCCATTTAGGCATGCTCTCTTCTGCCCTGTCGTTAATGTGGGCTTTATCGGGCATGACTCTTGGAGCCTATGCTGATCGCAAGGAATCAAAAAAATACATTTTAGTACTGTCTGTTATTGCTTTTACCCTTTGTTCTGCGTTGTCAGGTATGGTGACCAGCTTCATTAGCCTACTGATATTCCGTGGCCTGATGGGTGTTGCCGAAGGACCTGTACTTCCCATTTCACAATCATTATTGGCAGCAGCATCATCACCAAAGCGCCGTGGCTTAAATATGGGCTTGGTTAATGCCTCGGCACCAGGATTAATCGGTGCGGTTATTGCGCCTCCAATACTTATCTGGATTGCAACAGATTACGGCTGGCGCAGTGCATTTTACGCAACCATTATTCCTGGGTTGGTCATTGCTGCATTAATGATGTTTTTTGTGCGAAATAAACATGTACATCAAGATTTGCAAAGAAGTCATGCAATTGGCAACAAAGCAGACATCAAAACCTTATTGAAAAACAAAAATATCCTACTGTGTATTTTAATTTCTTGTTTCTATATTTCTTGGTTCATCACATTGGTGTCTTTTACACCGACTTATCTAATGCAAGTAAAAGGTTTCAGTCCAGAGGTCATGGGAGGCATCATGGGTAGCCTTGGCTTTGCATGGATGGTATGGGGATTCATTGTTTCCGCTTTATCTGACCGATTTGGCCGCAAACCTATGTTAATTTTATTCACCATGATTGCTACCCTGTGTCCAATGGTTTTACTCTTTGTTGATGATGCTAGCACTATGCTTCCGCTAATCTTCCTAACCTATACTGGACTTGGCTGTTTTACTTTGTTTATGGCCACTATTCCAGCAGAAACGGTTCCGGCTACACAAGTGGCAACGGCGCTAGGTTTGATTATGGGAATTGGAGAACTATTCGGTGGTTTCATTACGCCGGTAGTAGCTGGCTTTGCAGCCGATGCTTATGGTCTTCAAATTGTCATGTGGATTGCCGCTGCAGGATCATTCATTGCCTTACTGCTATCATTTTTCCTAACAGAAACGGCACCCGTTAAAGTCAATAGGGCTCAATTAAGTATGGCATAATTTTTAGTTTATAAAATGATTAGGTTTTTAAACAGGCTGTTTTCGCAGCCTGTTTTTATTTGTACGTCATAGTAAGTACTAGAGCTTATAAGTTGTTTGCCAACAAACGGTAACTTTCTAGACGATCGGCTTGGCTATGAGTCACCGTCACTAAAGAGATTTCATCAACCTTGAACGCCCTCGCAAGGTCATTCATTTCTACCCAACATTGTTCTGGTGTGCCAATGGTATAGCTGGCTTCAATTCGGTCAAAAAAGGCTTGATGAGAGACAGGCATATCGCGATACCTGTCACGAACTTGAGCTGGCGTTAAAAAGTCTTCCCGCTGACCTATTTGAGTGGCAAATTTACGATACACCGCCGTTCCTGCTCGAAGCTTCGCTTCTGTTTCTGTTTCTGCACAAATACAGGCAATCGCCAACATTCGTTGTAATGGACGTTCATGCCCAGCCTGTTGCCACGCTTTTTGATGTGCTTCAAAAATTCGCGGATGGCAATTTTCAGCATCAATAAATCGAGCCAACGCCAAATGATAGCCCAGCTGTCCCGCCAATTCCGCACTACCACCACTGGACCCAAGCATCCATAAATCCGGCACTTCACCGACTTCTGGCATCACATGTATTGCACCAAAAGGATGGTCTTCCTCAAAAGAACCATGAATAAAACTTTCCAGCAATTCCGCTTGCTCTGCATAAAACTGACCATTCGAAGTTTTATTGGGAAAGGCCAAAGCGGCGGATGTCATCGCCGAACCACCAGGTGCACGCCCAACCCCAAGGTCGATACGACCGGGGAAAAGTGAGGCCAACATGGCAAAGCACTCAGCCACTTTCAACGGACTATAGTTAGACAACATCACTCCGCCACTGCCGACTTTGATGCGCTTAGTAATACTGGCCAAATGAGCCACTAAGATCTCGGGACAAGGATTAGCAAAATGCACGCTATCGTGATGTTCTGCAACCCAATAACGATGGTAATTCCATTCATCACAATACTTTGCTAACTCCACCGTTAATGAAGGGGCTGCTTTTTTATTATGGGAACCATGTACTGGCGTTTGATCAACAACCGATAATTTTATGTTCATTTGGCATTCTCTTTATCAAATAAAATTAGTTAACATGTTAACCTATTTACTTTGATCGATGAAGATTTGATAATAGATATGTGATTAGTACAAAAATAACTTACTTTATTTACCAACAAATAGGTGATACTCATGCTAAAGGATATGTCCCTTCTCAAGTCTCGTTGCTTAATCAATGGTGAGTGGGTTGAAGCAAAAGCTAAAACCACCCACCCTGTTACTAACCCAGCGACGGGGGAAACTATTGTCGAGATTCCTCACCTTTCTCCTGAAGAAATCCCTGCGGTAATCGAAGCCTCTAAAATCGCCCAAAAGAAATGGGCCGCTTTGCCCGCCAAAGAACGTTCGGCTATTTTGCGCCGATGGTTTACCTTAATCATTGAAAACACCGATGACTTAGCGTTACTAATGACCTCTGAACAAGGCAAACCGCTGGCGGAAGCCAAAGGTGAAATTGCTTATGCTGCCTCTTTTATTGAATGGTTCGCAGAAGAAGCCAAACGCATTTACGGCGACACCATTCCCGCACCACGAGCAGACCAGCGACTAACGGTTATTCGTCAACCTATTGGCGTGACCGCCGCCATTACACCGTGGAACTTTCCTGCAGCCATGATTACACGCAAAGCAGCTCCAGCGTTGGCTGCTGGTTGTTCGATGATTGTTCGTCCTGCCGATTTAACCCCACTTACCGCGTTAGCCCTAGCAGAATTGGCACAACGTGCTGGTATCCCAGCGGGTGTATTCCAAGTCGTCACAGGCTCAGCAAGCAAAATTGGTAAGGTACTCACTGACAGCCATGTGGTTAGCAAACTGTCTTTTACTGGTTCTACCGAAGTTGGCCGTTTGCTGATGGCGCAATGTGCCGACACCATCAAAAAAGTGTCCCTTGAATTAGGTGGCAACGCACCCTTCATCGTTTTTGACGATGCCGACTTGGATAAAGCGGTTGAAGGCGCCATGGCCTCTAAATACCGTAATGCCGGTCAAACCTGTGTCTGCGCAAACCGAATTTTGGTTCAACGAGGTATTTACGATGCCTTTGCAGCCAAACTAACGGAAAAGGTCAAAGCCCTAAAAGTGGGTAATGGCACAGAAGCAGGCATAGACATTGGTCCAATGATCGAAGAAAAAGCCATTCTGAAAGTGGAAGAACACATCAAAGACGCGGTCAGCAAAGGCGCGACTTTGGTTCATGGTGGCAAGCGTTTAGGTGGTTTATTTATTGAGCCTGCTGTATTAACGGGTGTAACAGCGGATATGAATGTTGCTCAAGAAGAGACCTTTGGCCCCCTTGCTCCGCTTTTCCCATTTGATACAGAAGAAGAAGCCATTGCGATGGCCAACGACACTATCTTTGGCTTAGCCGCTTACTTCTTTACCCGTGACCATGCTCGCATGATTCGTGTATCTGAAGCGCTAGAGTACGGCATGGTTGGTCATAACACAGGCTTAATCTCCAATGAAGTCGCGCCTTTCGGTGGGGTTAAACAATCAGGTCTTGGTCGTGAAGGCTCTAAGTACGGCATCGAAGATTATCTAGAATTGAAGTACATCTGTAGCTCCATTGCTTAGCATTTAGACCTATACTCTAGGTAAAGCTAAGCAAAATGACGGATAGTGGCCAGACACCTAGCCACTATCCGCATTACCAACAAGACGAAAGGTTTGTACTACCAAAGGTGTAACGACGCACCAACACATAAAATTGAGTATCCGTTTTTAGCAAAATACTTTAACCCGCTTTTTATCGGTACGTGCCTTGCATTAACCAATTAAGAAGTTCAAATAAAAATTATTCAGGGTAAAAAATATGCTCCAAAATAGTGCTTTTGAAATTCAACCTAAATCCCCTCTTTCATTTAAAGAGACTATTGATATTGAAGAACATGCAGGAAACATGTCGGGATGGAAGGTTCGATATGACCAAATATCCGCAGGTCAATTTGCTGGAAGCATTACTGAACTCAACTTAACTGGCATGCAGTTAATTCGGGACAAGTCTAATCAGGCCATTATCAAAAGTGGTGAATCAATACCTGACACCATTATGTTAACTTTGCCTTTAGCCCCCGCCGCTGAAAACCTCTATTGCGAAGGCCATATTTTCACGCCTTCAAATTTACTGGTCTCTAACTGGCGCAATCTACCAGAACTTAAAACCCCAGCAAACCTAGACGTTATCTGCATTAATGCTTCACAAGACCTTTTGCAAAATGCCCTTGATCGACAAAATATTATTCTTGATCTATCGGATAGCGCCCATTGTTATCAGCTCGATAAAATAGGCAATCAGGATGAACTACTGACCTTATTAAAAACGATCATGACTCCAAATAACCTTCAACCTCTGTTAGAACATGAAGCGATTCGAAAAGGCATTCGAGACACTTTATTGCAAAACTTGCTTGAGCTGATTAATGAAGAAGAAGTCCAATATTTAACGTCTTTAGCGCGAAAACGTATCGTCGATAAAGCAAGAGACTATGTATTAGCCAACATTAACGACAACCCTTCTATCGTTGACTTGTGTAATGCAGTGTGAGCAAGTCGTAGAAAGCTTCAATATTGCTTTCAGGAAACATTGGGCATCAACCCTGTTACTTACCTTAGAACCATTCGTCTAAATTCCGCACATCGGGAATTATTAATGCAAGATGGCACTAAACAAGTGCAGAACATAGCGGCAAAATGGGGATTTTTACACCTAAGCCGCTTTGCAAACGACTATAAGCAACTCTTTGGCGAGCTGCCTTCCGACACAATTAAAAGAAAACAATAGAATGTTTACCAATTTCGGATAACACCTTTTTTGCCCCCTTATGTAATGTGAAAAGACACAATAATTACATATAGGGAACAAAAAATGAAAACACTAAAAAGCAAAATACTACTAACTGCTGTGGGAAGCGCCACCTTATTGGCTTTCCCAGGCTTGGCATTAGCAACCGAAAACGGTGCTCCAACAACCGCAATGGGCGTATATGACTTTGGAACGGGCTTTATGCCACCAGCAACAGATATTGGCGCCTTTGGTTTACGTACCGCCTACTACAGCTCTAATTCGAGCAGAAATGCAGCTGGCAATGATAATGGTACCGACTTTTCACTCAACGTACTAAGTGTTGCTTTAGCTTATGTAAAAATGACCAATCATGAAATATTTGGCGCTAAATATGGATTCAGTACGGTCGTGCCATTCTTTAGCATGGACTCATCACTAAAAATCCCCGTTGTCTCCATCAATCGCAGCGCATCCGTTACAAGACAAGCCGATTTGCAAATCACGCCATTGATATTGCAGTGGTCCTTATCTCCAAACTTGGCCATGAATGCCCAATTTCAAATTCAAGCACCTACCGGAGACTACGACAAAAACCGCTTTGTGTCCCCAGGCCTAAACCATTGGGCTTTCTCTCCGATTTATAATGTTAGCTATATTTCCAATACAGGTTTTGAAGTGTCTTCCAGCTTTGAGTTAGACATTAATACCAAAAACTCAGACACAGACTATAAAAACGGTATCGAATATCGTCATGAATTCGCCATTGGGCAACACGTCAATGAGTGGACCTTAGGCTTGGGTGGTTATTACTACAATCAGCTAACCGATGACAAAACTTACTCTGACTATTCAGGCCAACCGATCACCGATGGCAATCGTGCAGAAACTTTAGCCGCAGGACCGGCATTGACCTACTTTAAACTGGGATTACCCATGGTTTCTTTCCATGCCTACAAGGAATTTAGAACGTCAAACCGAGCGCAAGGTTACAACCTAGCTTTACGTGTCTCTCAATCATTCTAAAAGGTAATTTCCTATGTCGAACAATAATGCACTCTCTAAACAAGCATCAGGTAACAAGGAAGGTATCGTATTAGTACTTGGAAGTAGCCTAACTATCATGGGATCCGTCATGGTGGCTCCGATGATCCCTAAAATTGGCGCGGAGTTTGGACCAACCACACCCGATGCCGCCACACTCGTACCGCTAGCCATAGCGGGTCCCGCTTTGGCCATCGCACTTTTTGCTCCCTTAGCAGGCTTGCTGGCCGATAAAGCAGGACGTAAGAAATTACTTATTATTGCGACTTTTTTATATGCCCTATTTGGCTTTGTTCCTGCTCTATTAGGTGATTTGCATAGTATCGTTATCTCGCGTCTTCTTTTCGGTTGCGCTGAAGCTGCCATAATGACCTGCTGTACGACATTAATTGCAGACTATTGGCATGGCGATCAAAGGATGAAATTTATTAACTTTCAGGTCGTCGCCATTGGGTTGATTGGCTCTATCTTCTTTGTCATTGGCGGAATGCTCGGTGAGTCTTCTTGGCGGATTCCATTCTACTTGTATTTACTGCCTTTATTGCTGATTCCTTTCATGATCAAAGTACTATGGGAACCAAGTAAAGAGTCAAAATCATCTGAAGCGGAAGTCGTTGAGCAAGCACCAGCATCAGCAGAAAAAACCGCTATGTTACCGCTTATCATCAGTTATCTAATGATCCTGTTTGGTATGGTGCTGAACTTTGTGGTTCCTATCCAAACGCCTACTTTACTGGTTCAAATGGGAGTGACATCCACCACGGAAATTGGCATGTCCGCAGGACTAAGCTTACTAGCGACCTTAATAGGTTCCATTCTTTGGCCTGTTTTACGTCGTTTATTCGGTCTTAACTTATGTAACGCCATTCTGTTTGCTTTGGTTGGTGCCGGATTATGGCTATTGTCTAATGCAGCGACTTACCAACAAGTGCTTTTTGCCGTTACGATTCAAGGTATTGGTGCTGGTCTCATGGTGCCAAATATCATGGCGGCAACAATGAATATTCTTCCAACAAAAGTACGTGGACGAGGCTTGGGGATTTTTACATCCAGCTTGTATCTTGGTCAGTTTGTCAGCCCCATTATCGTGAGCATTATTTTAACTACAGGCTCAGACCTTCGCGGCACTATTTATAACCTTGCTATTGCAGGCCTTGTTATTGCTGTTCTTTGGCTGATTTCCAGTTTTTTTCTTAGCAATAAAAGCACCGGCCCTGAATCGAAGCACTCTTTATCCTAGAAACACTCTTTATTCTAGATAAAACCTTAACCGGGCAACGCAATGTTGCCCCTTTTAAAGTGGATATTTTTTATGAAAGACATACATAACTTAGTCGACTCGCATGATGGAATAGGCCTTGCCGAATTCGTTAAAAAAGGTGAGATCAAAAGCGAGGAATTACTAGAGTGCTGCATAGAACGCGCTGAAAAAGTGAATCCGGAAATCAATGCGATTGCGGAAACGCTTTATGACTCTGCACGCAAGGCAACACCACATGAAGGTTTATTTTCTGGCGTTCCAACCTTTGTAAAAGACTTATTTGCTCCTGTAAAAGAAGCCCGCATGACCAATGGTTCAAACGCACTGGGCGAAGCCCGCCCAGGAATGGACGATAACCTTGTCAGCCGTTTACGCAAAACAGGTTGTACCTTTATTGGTACCAGTACATCACCTGAATTTGGCGCTTCCTACACCACAGAATCCACTCGCTTTGGACCAACCCGTAATCCATGGAACACCAAACATAGTAGTGGTGGTTCTAGCGGTGGCTCTGCTGCATTGGTCGCTGCTCGCGTTGTGCCCTTTGCTCATGCCAATGATGGAGGCGGCTCCATTCGAGTTCCGGCGTCATGTTGCGGTCTATTTGGTATGAAACCAACTCGTGGCCGTATGCCAAGTGGCCCATTAACGGGTGAAGGTTGGGGAGGCTTCGGCACAGCTCATGCCATTTCTCTTTCTGTACGTGACAGCGCCGCTCTGATGGATCTCACTGCGGGAATGGATCTTGGGGCACCCTATGCCTCACCTAGTCAATCCATGTCATTTCTTGATGCAACCAAAACACCAGTACGCCCACTGCGTATCGCACTGGTAGAAAGTATGGATCCTTGGCCTAGTTCACCAGAATCTTTAGCCGCAGTAAGACATGCCGCAAAATTGTGTGAAAGCTTAGGACACAAGGTAACTCAAGCCGAATTACCTGTCGATTTATATCAGTTCTTTGACCAGTGCTTCGACATCATTGGTACCAACACCAGAAACTATGTTGAACTCTTAGGACAAATGCGTGGTAAAGACGTTTCTCTAGATGAATTGCAGGTTCATACCCGCATTATGCTCCGAGAAAAAGGCAACATTGGTGCGGTTCAATATGTAAGAGCCATTGAATCCATGCATGCTCTAGGTCGCCGCTTTGCTAATCTGATGACGGAATATGATGTGATTCTGACGCCAACTCTGGCCAAACCACCTGTCTTGATTGGTACTTTGGATGTGATCGATGAAAACAAATCTGCCGATGACCTTATTCAGCATTACCACAGTTACTCACCCTACACCTGTCTATTCAATGCCACAGGGCAACCTGCCATGTCAGTGCCGCTGTACTGGACAGAACAAGGTTTACCCATCGGCGCACATTTTTCTGGCCGCTTTGGTGACGAAGAAACCCTTTTCTCACTTGCTGCCCAACTCGAACTAGCACAACCTTGGTTCAATAACAGACCAAAAGTAAACGCCAGCCTTTAATCACTCGACTATTACTTATTCCACCCTTTTGGGCCCTGAATGATGCTTCAGGGCCCTTTTTATCTTATGTAACAAGATACTAGCTAATAAATTCAGCAGGACTCACTAACACTTTAATTTGACTTTTATCTTTAATTAACGATTCAAAGCCCTCTTCAACAACATTATCCAATAACACTTTCTTAGTAACTATCTGAGCGATATCAAGTGTTCCTTGTGATATATACTGGATTAATTCAGGATAGACATTTCTATAACCCACACTACTAATTAACCTTATTTCATTATTAACGAGATAGAAAGCATTGATAGTGACATCTCCCATCAAACCAACCAAAATAACTTCGCCCCCTTTTTTCACCGAGTGAATCGAATTTGTTAAGGTTGCTTGATGCCCAACTGCCTCAAAGGCCACATCATAGCCAGAAGGCATGTACATCTCGATATCGGACATAACATCGCTTTTCTTTGCATCAAATGTTGCAGTCGCTCCCAATTTTTTAGCAAAAGAGCGACGTTCTTCGCTCATATCAACCGCACATATATTCTCTATTCCCTTTAATTTAGCCAAAATAATAATTAATAAACCAATGGGCCCTAACCCATAAACAATACAGCTTTGTCCTACCTGTAATGACGATTGATTAATTGCGTGTAGTGCAACCGCCGCAGGCTCTAATACCCCTGCTTGCTCAAAAGACACATTGTTAGGTAGCAAATGCAGCATATAGCTTGGCACGTTGACTTTATTGGCGAAGCCACCATTGCCCATCAGCCCAATGAATCCCATAGACTCACAAAGATTATATTGGCCTTTTGTACAATACTGACACTTCCCACACCGATATTCTGGCTCTACAGCAACACGATCACCAACGTTGATACCAACAACATCAGCTCCTACTTGCGAAACAGTGCCACAGAACTCGTGTCCAAGGGTAATAGGGGCATAAGCCCCACTAATTGGATGGCAACTGTTTACAGGTATTGCATGAGGTCCATCAATGTATTCATGTAAATCACTTCCACAAATACCACAATACGCTACGCTAACTTCAACCTCATCAGGCTTTATTGGTAAAAGCTCAACAGATTCTACCTTAATATTTTTGGCATTATGCCATCGAAGTGCTTGCATTATATTCCTCCTAAATTATTGCCAGACAAAGCTGCCGTTTTATTAACAATAATTGGTGCGGTTTCTTTTAAGAAAATTGCGAAGAAAGCTGCGGCAAGTGCGGCAATGAAACTAATCCACATAATGACTGATAAGCCATAATGATCTGCGGCTAAACCCGCTAACATCGGAGCGGCAAAACCACCGACCAATTCACCAAACCCCATAATCAAACCTAAAGCGGTCGCCAATTGAGCCTTAGGAACCGTCTCCGCGGGAATGGTTGCCATAAAAAGAGTAAAGCATCCTAATCCTGTATAAGTGAGTATGACTAAAGAACTTAGCAACAATGTACCCTGTGCATACATGAGAACAATTGGGCAACATGCTGCAACCAAAGAGAATAAAATAATCGTGACTTTACGACCTATCCGATCAGAAATAGCAGGAACCACAGCCCCCCAAAATACCCACGCTATACCAAGGCAGCTCATCACTGTAGCCATGCTGCTTGGTTCTAATAAGCGTTGTTTTACTAAAAAGGTGGGCGTAAATGAGACGAGTACGACAAACCAACTGAGATAGGCACAAGAAATCAGCGCACATACCAATATATTTCTATATTTTAATAGCTCTATGAAAGAAACTTTTTCCTTCTGTATGTGTTTGCGTTCACTTGTTACCGCATCATCTGGTTTTACAAAACGCCAGACGAGAAAGGCAATAATCAAACCTGGAATCAAAGATAAAACAAACGCATGCCGCCAACCGTAATATTCGGCTAAACCAACCAATACTACTGGTGCAACAACAGCACCAAGCAAACCTGCAGCAGATCCTTGCAGGAGTCCCATATTGAAGCCTCTTCGTTTAGGACTTGATGCTTCCGCCATGAGGTATTGTGATAATGGTAAAATTGGCCCTTCTGCCAGTCCCATAATTAAGCGGAACACCAGCAAGGTAATAAATGTTGTAACCAAACCAGATATCGCAGAACATAAAGAAAAAAGTATGATAGCGACTAATAATATAGGTTTTCTAATTCCTTTTCGGTCTGAATAAGCGCCAACGACAGCTCCAGAAAGAGCCCAAGCTAATGCTAGAACTGACGATAAAAGACCTAAATCGGTATTAGTGAGATTCATTTCCTCTTGCATAAAAGGAAATAAAAACGAGATAGCTAAACGATCAAAAAAAACAAAGCCGAATGCTAAAAAAAGAATACACAATAAAGTGTTTTCATATTTAACAGAATGCTGACTATTCATAATAATGCTCCTTGCGGTATCAATTTTAATTGCTACCGCATATTATTTTAATTTTATGGAGTAAGAGTGTTATAGAGTCTTAACGGAATAAATTATCCACGTAAGAAGCGCCTAAACCTATTTCTTCATAGTGTTTTCGACACATAGCAATGTAGTCATGCACATCAAAATAGCCATCAGGTTTACCGTTGTCATCCAGCCAAATTAATGGCCCTTTAACGATAAAAAATACTTTCATAGGTTCGTCATGCTCATAGGCCACCAAAGTATGTCCTTCTCCTGGGGTTTCATAGACAAAATCACCCGCAGTGGCAGTCCAGTCATGTTCTAGATATCCCCATTTTCCTGATATGGTATATGCGAATACCTCATGGGGATGATAATGACGATTAACCAATCCTGCACTGGTAGACATAAGGACGTCGCACCACCGATTCTCACTAGGGGAGATCCATAACGGACGCGATGATACCGTCTCAGTAAAAGGGACGTACATTTTTAAATCGTCAGTGGCAACATCAGGCAAATAGACCTCTGGCTTTGCATCTGGCATAAAGCAGTTTTCAATTGGTTTTAGCCCTTTCCAAAACTCGTTTTTCGCTAACTCAGGCATTACATTCTCCTAATCTTATTATTGTTGTTTCAACGTAGAAATTCTAAGAAAAATTTGCCATGTGAGTTTGATACTATCTGCCATATTTTTTGATCAAAACGGACAAACACCAGATAATCCTAATGTGTCAATCCGCTATTTATGCAGCATAAAAAATAGGGTATCTTTAGTCGGAAAGACTGGGATCAGAAGACCAAAGGAATAAAAGATAATCATTATCATTAAAATATAGAGAGTCCTAATTACTGGGAGTAATAAAAATAATGACCACATCAGTAAGAATTGATTCAATTAGTACAAGCTTGACACCTCTTGAACAGCGCTGCCAATTCTGGGAAAGCTATAACGGTAAGCAGTTGATCGGCTTACGCTGTTCCACTTTCTCAGATGAAGGATTTATTGCCTCAGGAAAGAACATCCACATAGATAATTTTGGCATAGCTTTTATAAGAGCCAATGAACATGTTGTCGAAAGAAACATTCATATTGTTAAAGATTTACCAAAGGAATCTATATTTTTCTCACTCGGGTTAAGTAGCCATTCCTTTTTCTATCAAGGTAAAGAATGTTTCAAGCCCGATATAAATGATCTCATCATTTATAGAACAGATAAGCCTTATCTTTTTGGTTTTTCATCCAACATGAAACAATTAACCTTTGACATACCCTATGAAAGACATCACTTATTGTTCAAGAAGACAATAAATTTAGACACTCCTAGAATAATAAAAAGCGATACTAAAAAAAATCGTTTTCTAATCAAAACACTTTATCATCTCGGAATGCAATATTTAGAAGATCCAAACCAAAATAAGGCAGAAACATTTAAACACGAAATCATTGATCTATTAGGAAGTATACTCTCTGAAAGTTTTAACGATAGTGACACTCTTGGTTTAAGCTATTTAATAGCTGCTAAGCATTATATTTTTGAAAACTTACATAATCCAGACTTAAGTTGTGAAGAGATAGCAATGACTTGTGAACTTTCTTCACGTCATCTCACACGAATATTTGCTCAGGAAAATACATCTCCAAAACAATATATTATTTTGAAACGACTAGAACGAGCAGCACAATTACTCTCATCATCAGAAAAAAACTATTCGAACATTTCGGAAATTGCTTATCAATGTGGTTTTTCTAATCAAGCTCATTTTTCAAGAGCGTTTAAAATTTTCACAGGGATGAGCCCAAAAGAATACCGCGAATTAAATTTAATATAGTAAATATTTAATAAAAATAATCTTAAAAAACACCAAAAATCAACCATTCATTAAAATCAATTATAATAGCATGAAGAATTAGACTATTTCTTTAACATAGGTGTAGTTTTCAACCGCTGGATTAAAGATGTTTTGCTTTTTCTCTACTCGCTGAAAACCATTATTATCGTAAAACTGATATGTACAAAGACTGTCAGAATAGAGAAAATATTTTTTTGCATTGCACTCTTTCAAAAATGTCTCAAAACCCGTCATTAAAGTAGAGCCAATTTTATGACGTCGGTATTTTGCATTAGTACTGAAAAATACCAACTCACTGTCACAATCTGATATAGCACTGTTGCTTGTGAACGAAATTGGGCTTTTATTTTTGGCTAAATCAGACAGTACTTTAACGCCCTCCTCAAAACTACGTAAATTTGCTTTCGCCTGTTTAACCAAAGGCTTGGAATCGAAAACTAACGCTTTCGTAGGTAACGTTCGAGTAACACCTATAAGCACACCGCATATTTCACCCTGACATTCAGCGATTTGCATATAGCTCGCATGACGAAAATCATTCGCTAAAAAAATAACCGCCAAATTACGTAACGCATCCGTATCAGTTGAAGTGGTGAAAATACTAAGGTTCATGTTCGCCAAGAAGATTTCCACGGTAGCGCCAAAATCATCTGCTGTTGCAGGTCTGTATTCAATATTCACAATAATCTCATCTCTGAGGGATAAATTTGTAGAATAAGGTTGCCCTATTGTTCATAGAGCAACCTTATTTAACGACCAAATTACCACTGCATTTCGCCAGTGTTCACCTTTGCACTCAACTCCAAATCACTTTCACCTGGTAGTTCTGGGTAACGTTTTTTCATTGCTTTGATTACGGCATCAGACTTGTTTGCTTTAAACTTTTCTACTGCTGTTAATTCTTTTTCAAAGGCGGTTAGGTAATCAATAGTAAAAGAAATCGCTTCCGCTTTTGCAGGCATCGTGCCTAAATAATGACCTGGAATAACCACTTCTGGCTGTAAAGCAGCCATTCTTTTAAGGGATTCAGTCCATTCTTTTCTAGAAGCTTGTGTTTGCGTATCCGCTGTCCAAACATGCATACCAGAAGTGACTGAAACACCACCCAATACCGCCTTGATAGATGGAATCCACAAATACGCCTGATGAGTATTAATCTCCTTAATCTCAATGGCCTTACCATCCAACATCAAGGTCGTATCATTTAGCACTTCTGGCACAACAATATTAGTTGGCGCAGCATCACCAATAATAGGTCCCCAGTATTCGAGCTTGGCCTCTTTTGTACTTTGAATGTGTTCAACAACCGCTTGACTGGCAACCACTCTGACTTTTGGAAACGCTTTAACTAAAGACTGAAGGCCAAAGTAATAATCAGGATCTCCAGCAGATATATAAATTATGCTTAGGTTTTTATGGCTTGCTTTGATCATATCAACCAAAGCCTGCCCATCTTCTGTATTAAATTGCGCATCAAACAAAATGGCATCTTTCTCACCACTTACCAACACAGAGGTAACAGGGAAAATTGCATTTTCACCTGGATTATATTGTGAGAATGTCAAATCGGATGCAGATGCAGAGCCAACAACCAAAGCCGCACTGGTAAGAATTATCGAAGAGAATTTAGTCATAATACGATTGCCTTTTTTCATAATGTTTAAGATGCTGTTTGTGAATAGCGACACTATATTTGATTGAATTTCGAATAAATACCCTATAAATTAACTTTCACTGTTTCATTTTTCGATCTAATAAACGGATACCTAAATGGATAGACTCACCGCATTACATGTATTTGTGACCATTGCAGAGCAAGGCAGTTTAAGTGCTGCTGCCGAACGACTAGATATGTCTAGGGCAAAGGTATCAAGATATCTTGCCGAACTCGAAAGCTGGATGGATATAAGACTACTCCACCGAACTACAAGAAGCCTCAGCCTAACATCCATAGGAGAAGAAACATTAGAGATTGCTCAAAACCTCTTGGCAATGACTGAAAATCTAGAAGGAATTCGTAATAAAAACACACCGACACTCAAAGGACAGCTGAGGATAACAGCCAGTTATTCACTAATAGACAGCTTTTTGATAAATGTAATCCATGACTTTGTCTCTACGTGGCCCAGCACTTCTATTGACATTATGTCGACCGATGAATCAGTGAATCTGATTGAATCTCGAATAGATTTAGCCATTAGAATTACCAATGAATTAGCCCCTAATGTCGTCGCCAGAAAATTAGGAGAATGCAGATCCGTTATCTGTGCATCTCCGGCCTATTTAGCTAAACATGGAATGCCTCAGGACGTACAGTCGTTAAGTCAGCACAACTGCTTATCTTTCACTTACTTTGGACGTTCTGCTTGGGTATTTGATGGTCCAAATGGGCCAGAATCTGTTCCTATTACGGGAAAAATAAGTGCAAATGTTTCTGAGGTTTTGCTCGCGGCAACATTACGAGGCAACGGCATTAGCCTTCAACCACTCCCAACAGCTCAACCTTTAATAGAAAGCGGTAAACTCGTACATTTACTGCCTAAATGGAAACCAAAGACATTAGGCGTTTATGCTGTTTACGCAAACCGCAAGCAAGTAACACCCTTACAAAGAGCATTCATTGATTATCTCAGTAAATACATAAAAAATTTACCGCACTGGTAAATAGTACACTCGATTTTTTCTAAATAATGAGAGTCTTACTTTATATCCATTATCCTTCTAAACCCTTTGGTTGATATACCTCCATTGCTATTTAAAGAACAATAACAGTCACCAAACTGGTAACTATAAAAAGCTTTTTCTAAAAGCGTCTATCATTCCAAGGGAAAACATATGAAAGTAGAGCTAAAAAATAAAATTGCTATTGTCACAGGTTCTGGACAAGGAATTGGTGAGGGAATCGCTAGAATCTTTGCTGAAAATGGCGCCCATGTCATTGTGGCCACAAGAACGGCCGAGTCGGGCCAAAAGACTGTTGAAACGATAAAAAGCAAAGGGGGAATGGCTTCTCTTTTTCAATGTGATTTAGGAGAAAGACAAGCCGTAAAACAGCTTATTTCCTATGTAATCAAGACTTTCGGACGTTTGGATATAGTAATACATAACGCAGCTGTATACCCGATGGAGCCCCTTAGTACACTGTCTGATAATCAGTTAGACATGACGCTAAATGTTAATTTAAAAGCTGCATTCTGGCTTACACAAGAATCGTTACCCTATTTAAAACAGGCACCTTATGGGCGAATCTTATTTACTTCTTCGGTAACAGGTCCTCGTGTTGTTATGCCAAATACATCACACTATGCGGCCTCAAAGAGTGGTTTAAATGGTTTTATTCGTTCAGCGTCCCTCGAACTGGCCCGTGAAAATATCACCGTCAACGGTGTTGAGCCTGGTTATATACTGACTCCGGCCATGGCGTCTTTGACAAGCGAAGAAGGGCAACAAGACATGGCAAAACAAATTCCTTTGGGATGTCTTGGAAAAGCGGAGGATATCGCTTATGCAATGCTGTATTTAGCCTCTGAACAAGCGCGCTATGTAACAGGACAAACCTTGGTTGTGGATGGTGGCTCAACATTACCGGAAAGCCCCGTACTACTTGAAGAGTTTTATCAGTCAAACTTATTAAAAAATACAGTAGGTTAATTCTCAAGGATAAAGTTTATGAGTAGAGAAAACTGGCGCAAACCCGTTTCCTCTACTCATACCAACCAAATCTAACCGTTACTCCATCTGGATCCCGTGTCTATCCGTTTAGATTCGGATGATGTGTTTTAATAATTTTTAGCCCATGCTAAAAATTGATTAGATTGATTGATTGCCCTATCAATTAGATCTCCCGCTAACTCTTTTGCTGTTTGCGTTTCTTGACGACTACGAATCCAACCAAGATAGGTAAAGCTTCGTAGCGCTAAAAACAAATCTAACAAAGCCAATTCACTGTCAGGAAGATCACGTTTAGAACGATAGCCCTTTATTAATGCCGCTTTGGCATCCTCAAAGTGTGCTTCTTTTTGAATGAAATACAAAGCCGTAGCAAGCTCAAACATATACCAGCCAAAACCAGCGTCATCAAAGTCAATAGGACGGACCTTGTTGCCTTCTTTCATCAAGTTTTCGGGAACGAAGTCCGCATGAATCAAACCGTAGTTTTGATCCGTTTTTTCAATGCTCTGAAGCACTTCAATCGCCTTCGCTCTCGCTTCTTCTATCTTAGCTTTTTGCTCTGGGGTCAGTAACTCTAACTCCCAAAAACGCCCCCAGAATGGCATTTCGCCCACTAAACCGTCCAGATCCCAAGCGTGGCGTTTAAAACCATCAGGTAAAATCCAAGCAGATGACTGATTATGCAGTTGTGCGGCAATTTCACCAATGGTGTAATAAATCTTATAACTTTGCTCTGGCGTCATTGCCACCCCTTCTTCGACAGATCCGATAGGCTCCCCATCGACCCAACCAAATAAGTCAACAAAGACCTCTTCACCTGTTTCAGGAATAACAACGTTAGTCATCAATTCATCATTAACATTCTTAATGACATCAGGTGTTGCAACACCAAATTCAGATAATGCACTCATCCACTGCAGTTCAGAGAGTAAAGCAGCATATTCATGATAACCTGGACGATGGATTCGTAATGCATAGTGCTCACCGTCAGCTGTCGTTAATTTATAAACCGCATTTTCACGGTATTTAATTAAATCCAGCTTGGAACCTTCTAAGTTCCAATGTACTAATGAAGCCTCAGCGGCATGAGTTAACTGGGCTAAACGATCATCAATTTCATGACTCATACACCCACCTCTTGAGATACGGCATCAAACGCCTTAGACAGAACAGCGAGTAAAATATCTGCATGCTCTGGTTTAAATGGCATAGGGGGACGAATTTTTAAAACCGAGTCACTAGGTCCAATCGTACTAATCAATACCCCATGATGACGCATGAAATTAACGATTTGCTTAGCTTGTTTTTTGGCCGGCGTTTTCAAGGTCTTATCGAGTACCAACTCCACACCAAAGAACATACCTAGACTTCTCACATCACCAATCAGATCAAATTTTTCTTGTAACTTAAGCAAACCTTCCGTCACGTATTGCCCTGTCGTCACAGCATTTTCCAAAAGATTATCTTCTTCCAACGCATCTAGCACGGCATTACCGACAGCACAAGCGACAGGTGTTCCACCAAAAGTATTAAAATACATAGCATGTTTTGTGAAAGCGTTGATATTATCCAAACTCGAAACAATACCCGCCAACGGAAAACCATTTCCCATGGGTTTCCCCATCGTGACAATATCAGGAACAACGTCATACCACTGATGCGCCCACATATGCTTGCCCGTTCTACCAAATCCTGCTTGAACTTCATCAAAAATGACAAAACCGCCTGCTGCACGCACCATTTCAGCAGCTTCTTCGAGAAAACCATCAGGAAGATTAAGCAAGCCTTCATTGGCAAAATCTGGACAAACCAACATACCTGCTACACCAAGACCATCTTCTTGAAAAGCATTAATCGCAACTTCAATGTGCTTAAGATACGCGTCTTTTAGCGCTTCTGGTGGGACATTAGGAAGACCACGATACGTATCTGGAATAGGAAAGGAGCGCACTCGCTTCGTTCTTTGAGCCTCAGGCATAAATCCTGTTCCCAACTCACCGACGGCTTCAGTATTACCGTGATAAGCGGCATCGGTTACTATTATTCCTTGTGAACCAGACATAAACCGAGCCATACGCAGAGCCAATTCATTCGCTTCACTTCCTGTGCAAGTTAACATAGCGGCATTAAGAGGCTCAGCAAAAGTAGCGGTGAGCCGCTCAACATAACTAACAATATTTTCATGCAGATAGCGAGTATGAATATTTAACTTCGTAACTTGCTGAGTAATGGCATTAACGACTTTGGGATGGCAATGACCAACATGCGGCACATTGTTATAGCAATCAAGAAATTTATTGTCATCTGTATCGTATAACCAAACCCCCTCACCACGAGCAAGGTGAATAGGTTGTTCATAAAATAACGGAGAATACTTACCAATAGTGTTATGGCGTCGTTTTAATAACAACTCTGTTTGACTTTCCATTGTAGCACCTACAAAAAACCGTAAAATAGAAACTACATACTAGACTAGCCAAACCTGCTAGAGTATCAACCAGATGGTTGACCTCGAATTTGAGTAAAACAAAATCAATTTATAATGAGATCAGTTGGTGGTAAAATTTGCAGAGTCATCAGTTTCCAAGTTTATTTCAAGCTAAAAGCCTCGAGCTAATTAATAACCTTATTAAAATAAGCAGTTCGGTATTTTTCTTGGTACAACCGGATATGAAGCATCAAGCTGCCTATATTTCCAACGCGCCCTCTGAAATTGAAAAAGCCTACACCTCCACTTATTTTACCCTTGATCCAATCCATCCTAGAAACTTTAAGGATACTAATGATCGCGTTGTCACGCTCAGCTCCCAAATTTCAACTGAACGTTTGATGAAACACCGCTACTACCTCGAGTTTATGCAGAAATATCAACACAGATATGTGTTAGACATGTTCTTTCGGAATTCACGTAATGAGATTATTGCTGTCATTAGCTTGCTAAGAAACAAATCTCAGTCCGATTTTACTAAGGAGGAAATCGGCCTATTACACTCAATTCACACCTTCATGGAATACAGTTTAAACACGGTTTACCTACCTAAGCGAGATCAAGAACGTACCAGTTTGCAAACTCGATACAATCTAACAGACAGAGAATTGGATGTACTAGAAATGCTCATTTCGGGCGCGAACAACAAAGAAATTGCCAAGCGAATTGACATGGGCTTAGCGACCTTAAAAACTCACCTAAACCACATTTTTAAAAAAACCGCCGTTCAGACTAGAACCGAACTGACCGCAAAAATCATGTCTGAGCTATAAAAGAACAAACAATTGACAAAAACACTGCATTTAAAAATGGAAGCAATACTAAGGTAGGAAAATGTTGCGGGAGCACTTGTTTGAACTAAAAAGTGAACCTACGACTTAGGATGATTTTTCTCTGAAATAGTTGCGGGAGCACTTGTTTGAACTAAAAAGTGAACCTACGACTTAGGATGATTTTTCTCTGAAATAGTTGTGGGAGCACTTGTTTGAACTAAAAAGTGAACCTACGACTTAGGATGACCTTTCTCTGAAATGGTTGCGGGAGCACTTGTTTGAACTAAAAAGTGAACCTACGACTTAGGATGATTTTTCTCTGAAATAGTTGTGGGAGCACTTGTTTGAGCTAAAAAGTGAACCTACGACTTAGGATGATTTTTCTCTGAAATGGTTGCGGGAGCAGGATTCGAACCTACGACCTTCGGGTTATGAGCCCGACGAGCTACCAGACTGCTCCATCCCGCGACAACGAATCTATATATAGATTTTTTGATGTGTAGATATAATCTTTATGACCAATTCTTTACTACTTTACGAATTGGTTGCGGGAGCCCTTTTCTTAATTAAAAAGTGAACCAACGACCTTTTCAAAATGGTTGCGGGAGCCGGATTCGAACCAACGACCTTCGGGTTATGAGCCCGACGAGCTACCAGACTGCTCCATCCCGCGACATGTAACCTATTTATATTAATTAGGTTAATTCTGAAATATATTTTACAAAATGGTTATAAATTCTTACTACTTTACGAATTGGTTGCGGGAGCCGGATTCGAACCAACGACCTTCGGGTTATGAGCCCGACGAGCTACCAGACTGCTCCATCCCGCGACTAATTAATTCTTTCAAGAATCACTAACAATTTCGTTTGATTAGATTTCATCTTCAATAAAATTCGCTGTGGCTCTATTTCTAATTAAAAATAAGAACCTGCTACTTCATTTAAAATGGTTGCGGGAGCCGGATTCGAACCAACGACCTTCGGGTTATGAGCCCGACGAGCTACCAGACTGCTCCATCCCGCGACTAATCACCGTTAACAACAAACACTCTGTAATGTATGTTGGTTAAGAATTTTCTCAACCCTTGCTAACGAGGTGCGTATTATAGGTAGATTAATCCCAGAGTCAAGTCCACTTTAGAATATATCTACGAATAGTTGAAAATTGACCTTTACCCCTCATTATCTAACATCAGTAAACTCAGATCTACGTTAGAGACACCTGTCACACCTTGTATAAAAGACTATGGCAGGGTAAAGATAGCTACGATACTTTTTCGACCATATGGTTAGGAGACAAACATGCCCAGCAACATTGAAGCCATTCTTAAAAAATCCACTATCCCCAACAAAGCAGATGCTCTCCCTGGGAGAACGACCCCTTTAACAATATCTGGGATCCACGCCGTTAATAAAGAGCCTTTTATCCGAGCGAAAAAACCAAATGAAGCAGAAATCATTCTAGGTATGGGCTGTTTCTGGGGAGCAGAACGTAAACTATGGAACACCCCTGGCGTTATCGTTACCTCTGTCGGCTACGCTGGTGGTTTTACACCCAACCCAACCTATGAAGAAGTATGCTCAGGACAAACAGGTCATAGTGAAGTCGTACAAGTGGTATTTGATACCTCTATTATCTCGTTAGAGGGCGTGCTTAAGGTTTTCTGGGAAAACCATGACCCAACCCAAGGCATGCGCCAAGGCAATGACATTGGCAGCCAGTATCGCTCTGTCATATACACAACTAACGACAAAGATCTTGCTATTGCTGAAGCCAGTAAAGCCGCTTTCCAAAAAGAGTTAATTAATGCTGGCCACGGCATGATCACAACAGAAATTGAACCACTTGATACCTATTACTTCGCTGAAGAGTATCACCAACAATACCTCCATAAAAACCCAAATGGGTACTGTGGATTGGCTGGAACAGGTGTCAGCTGCCCTATCGGCTTAGCCGTGTAGTTTTTAAATAATTGGAATAATCGCTTTTAAAGCTGAACAAGCGACAGAAACGAAAAGGCCGAATCACAATGATTCGGCCTTTTTAGTGGACTCTATGTCAGAGCAAGATTAACCATCAATGTTGATATTGTACTCTTGATCGTTGTAGATGACTTTGATCGAATCGGTCGATGACACCGAACCATCTAGATTTGAGTCAAAACTAGAGTCAGAGCCAAATGTAGCGACATCCTCGCCCCCGATTCTTACATGCCCATCTGTTACCTTAACATTATCTGTTAAGAACTTAGTAATCGCATCGGCATCAGCATCTTTACCAGGACTTCCGTCAATCCCTGTTAAAAGATCTGTTAGATCCAGTGCGTCATCAGCAGCATTAAAATCCGTAATAACATCTATGTTTGACACATCGGCTGTATCATTCAAGATAAAGATATCGTTACCAGCGCCGCCCGTCAAAATATCTGAAGACTCATCATCACCGCCGAACAATACATCATTACCAATGTTACCGAGCAATGTATCTTCCCCAACCGTCCCTACGATGTAATCATCACCTGCGGTTCCAACAATATACTCTTCATCTGTTGATCCTATTAAGTCATCATTCGCACCATTAGTATTAATAGATACCGTAAGTTCAAAGTCATCAGGCAGAGAGTTAGTACTACTGACTACTGTTAGGTTGTCTATTGAAGTAACACCACTATCAACAGAAACGGTATAGGTTCCATCATCGTTTACATCAAGATCCACGCCATTCTGTTGCAATTTGGCCCCTGTTGGGACGCCGTCAATGACAACACTCGATAGAGCCTCATGGCTCGCCAAATTAGACACATCTATAGACACGGTGTAATAAACGGCAGAAGAGGATGTAACAAACGGATCTGAAGAAGAAACTGAAAAATCACTTCCCTGTACCATCCCATCACTGGCCTTAATATTTTCAAAGCCTGATATTTTACCGTTATTAATCAGCGATCGAACCTGTGCAATAGTATATGCTGACAAATACAATGAGTCTGTACCAAGTCCACCTTTTAATGTCCCATTAACTATACCTTCTACAATAAGAACATCATCGCCATCACTCATATCAATGGTTGAATTAACATTGCCACCTACAAATACCCTATCATTGCCACTTCCAGTATTTATATTGGCTCCGCTGTTAAGAGTCTTAGCTACATAAACTGTGTCGTCATCGGAACCTGTCGAAATGGTTGTATTTGCGTCACCACGGATGACAACAATGTCATCACCAGAACCCGCAGAAATTGTACCTCCACTATTTTGATTCCCTTCAATTAGTATTTTGTCATTACCACTACCCGTATCTACACTGCCAGTTAAGTTGCCATTCACGTACAAAGAATCATTACCTGATCCAAGAGAAATAGAAGACCCACTGTTAGTAGAAGAACCTAGAGCAACACTATCATTACCATCACCCGTTGAGATCACTGCACTCGAATTGCCAGTGATTTGAATAAAATCATCACCTTCATCAGTTTCAATTTTTGAACTGCCGTTAGTATTACCATCAAGCAAAACATCACTTGCACCACTAACATCTTTGAAATTAACTTCTGTACTACCTGAGTACTTATAGTCATCACCAGTTGTATAAGTATACTTATCGCCCTTCCACCAGTACGTTGTGGTTGTCTGAATATCAAAAGAATGACCTTCCTCAAATCCCTTCCAAATATCACTGGTCACTTGAGGTTCAACTCGATTAAGAGTCACGGTGACAATAGCCTGGTTTTGATCATCAGCTACTATATTAATAGTTGCCGTAGCAGTATCTTTACCGCCATTACCATCTGAAACTGTATAGTTAAAAGAAGCGGTTCCAGTAAAGCCAGAGGCAGGCGTAAAGACCACATTCCCTTCGGAATTCAGATACGCATAACCATTCTGAGCATTACTAACACTCGTCACAGTTAAGGTATCGCCATCAGTATCTGTATCATTGGCAAGCAAACTACTTACACTAATCTCTAATCCTTGCGCCATCTCACCTGTAAAAGCATCATTCTGAGCGACTGGAGCAGCATTTGTTCCAACATTAATAGACAAAGTCGCTAATGACGCACTGCCATCAGAATCTTGTATCATGTAAGAGAATATTTCTTGCGCCCCAGCTGGGATTTTGTCTACGGAAACTGTTACTTGATACGTATAACTACCATCTGAATTAAGCACCAAATTCCCATATTGCCCCTGAACACTTATACCAACATTTGCATCATATTCTGTAACCGAATCCCCAACAGCCACACTTACAACACTTACGGAGCCATCTTGGCTAAGTGTATCCGCACCAACACCATCATCGCCTTCAAGTACATTTCCTGTCGTTTGAGGAAGACTGTAACCTTCACCCTCAACGACACGGACAACTAATTCGTAACTAGTCGATGCATTTTCATCTGTATAAATGGAGGTAATTATCTCGCCATCTGAATTACCAACTTCCCTGAAACCAACAACCTGTAAAGTATAAACCTCACCTTCCCACTCAAAGGTAACAAAGGTATTTTTAACCGTTACAATATCTCGTGAGGCTAAGGCATCGCTCGTATTAACGGTTTCATTGTGATCAAAATCCACTTTCAATGTAACAGGCTGAGTTGCTCCAGTATCATCGGTCACAGAAAAAGTTACTTCCATAGAGGCGGCGGTAATAGCACCACCATCGTAAATTGGATAGTTATAATGAGTGAATGTACCTAAAACAATGTCTTCGTTTAACTCAAAACGGCCATCGAGGTTCGCATCATTATCAACAAAACCATAACCCGATTGAGAACCTGAACCTATCGGACTCCCCCAACGAATTTGATCCAAACCATCATCATTGTCATCGCTATCAAACTTACCGATATCAGAACCATTTTGATAACTCACCCAGTTTGCCTCTATTCCCGAGACCTCAAAGGTTTCTCGACGAACTATAATGCTGTCTTCGTCATTCACCGCAACAGGTACAGAATCTTCAATTGAAACAGAAACATATTCAGTCGTTGTCACAAGACCGTCATTAACTGCAATACCGAAGTCAACACTGACTACATCATCTGATGTGGCATCACTATGATCCACAGGACCACTTAAAGTAACCACATAACCATTCTGACCATCTGTATCTGTAAGGGCTACACGAATAATTTCTATCTCGCCCGCTTTGGCGACCAAATTGCCACTACTATCAGTAGTCCAAACCAAAGTTACGCCACCTGATGTCATTACTTCGTTTGGAGCAACAAGTGATAAAGTCAAACTCTGACCTTCTGCATCACTGATATTGAAGATGCCAGTAGCAGATGTACTAGTTAATGAACCAGAATCATTCTCGGCCAAGCTATCTTCAGAAACAACAACAGACTCTGAACCAGGATCAATCACGATTTCAGGCGCTGTATTAACCCATGTAGCACTGCTAGAAACTGCAGTTGCACCAGAGTCTACTGCTGTTGCAGTTGCCGTAACGGTAAGTTCACCGTTAAAATCGTCTCCCACAGACAGTATCAATCCTTTTACAGTCACAACTCCTGTTTCAGAATCAACTGTAATCGAATTCGTGAACCCTCCACTGTTTAAAGAAATCTTCCAAGTTGTGACCCCATTTTCAGTACCCAAATTTTCAGCACCGGATAAAGACGTTCCCTCTGGCGTTGTCACCGTCAACTCAGTAATGTTTTCAGAGTGGTCTGCATCCGTTGGGGTGACAATGACATCTACCGTGTAATTTGTAACAGCAGACTCGTAAGAGACGCTATGAAGCAAATAATCACTCGTAGTCACACGATCACCTGTTACCGGTGTAGAAAACTCAATCGCAGTAATAGATTTACCCTCTGGCGCATTCACTGTTACTGGACTACCAATCAGGTCATAGCCGCCCTCATCTGTATTACCGTCAACGCTATAAATTGCAGACGTACCATCACTGTACTTCACTGTATAAACAGCCGTCTCATTGTAACTATTTAGCCAAGCAAGCTCAAAAGTTACTGAAGAAGCGGGGTTATCAAGTTCAACAACAAGTTTTTCTTGTTGACCAATTTCCGAGTCTGCACCATTACTAGCCTGTCCCGTCACACCAAAACCAGTAGGCGTACCAGAATCCTTAATGGAAATAGCAACTACATCATTCTCGCTGTTATAAGCAGTGACTGTAAAACCAGCAGGATTACCAACAGGGTCTTCTATTCCATCAAGCACATTCGATAGATCTACGCTGTATAGAGTAGTTGTCGTGGTTGGCTCCAAAGTCAATTCCACTATTGGAGCATCCGTTACCGGCGTTACATTAACAGTTGCTGTGGCTGTAGACGTATTACCAGCCTCATCTTGGATCTGATAAGTAATCTCTACTACACCGCTAAAATCAGCAACAGGTGTAAATACAAGCTTGCCTTCATCATTGACAGTGACGCTGCCTTTATCAGAGTCAAATGAAATACTACCAGGAACCAAAACGGAACCACTTTCATCATTTGCGAGAACATCAATGACTAACGGATTTACAGAATCCTCATTAATAAACACTGTCTCACCAGCCACCTCAGCAACCGTATCAAGCGTAAACTCTAACGTACTACTCTCAGACGCATTTCCCGCAGAATCAACTTGACGAACAGTAACGGTATTCACACCTTCTGTTGTGCTTGGTGCTGTAGTTATCCATTCTCCATCAACAAAATATTCAAGCGTAGCGCCGCTTTCAATGCCAGTAATTGTGTAACTGCCATCGTTGGTCAAATGATCATTCGCTGAAGCGCCACTATCAGTATTAAGCGAAATAACAGGCGAATCTGGTGCGGTAGTATCGACGGTATGGGTAGACGTTGTTTTACTCTCAACGGTATTACCAGCCGCATCAGAAGACTTCACGACAACCTCGAACTCGGTATCGGCCGCTAAATCACTGCCTGCAACAGCAAGAGCCCAAACCCCACCAGTAGCAACTGTTGTAGAGTATTCTCTACCATTGATCGTCATCTTGACCACATCACCAACGGAAATATCACCACCAACAGCCTTACCAGAAACAGTGATAGTTTGACCACTTTCTTCAGCGTTAATCACATCATCAGATGTGATCGCATTCACTGTCACAATACCCGCATCCGCAACCGTATCCTTAATAATAGATTGAGGATTAGAAACAGCCTCATTGCCATAACCGTCTGTTGCATTAACAACAACACTTAGTTCGCCATCGGCAAGCATTGAGACATCGATATTGGTTTCAAAGTATGCCCAACCACTACCATCTTCAGAGACAGTAACATCACCAGTCAAAGTGATAACTTGACCTTCGCTGTCTGTAATAGAGATCGAAGTAACACTACCGCCAGTCTCTAACCAACCTCCAACTGTTAAATTTCCAGCCTCATCAAAATTGATCACACCATCACCGCTTTCTTCAGCTAAAAATACATCTACATCTGCAAATGTGTCGACCTTAAAGATCTCAGTGCTGTTAGCTGTGAAAGAATTGCCCGCCTCATCAGTACCAATAACGGTGGCAACAACAAATGGGTTTTCCAAAGATGTATTAGCAAGGTCAGAGCCTAAAACCTCAACTGAATAGATATATTTGCCTGATGCATTTTGATCATTCGAAACAGTAGCTGACCCAATCACTTCACCATCTAGTGTAATGGTAACCGTATCACCAGGTTTTGCGTCACCGCCAACCCAGCCAGTAATGGTTACCATCACACCATCAGCGGATTCAGCACTGTTAATAACGCTATCAGACGTAATTCTATCAATATCAATATTAGCATTAGCGTTGATATCAACCGTGTGAGTTGAAGAACCTGTTGTATCGACTGTGTTGCCCGCAGCATCTTTCGAGCTCACAACCGCGTCGAACTCAGTGTCATCAGCAAGATCAGAACCCGCGACGTCTACAGACCATTCGCCGTTTTCATCAACTTCTGTTGTGTAAGTCGTGCCGTTGATCACCAAGGTCACGGTATCGCCTTCTGCGATGTCGCCACCTGCCGCCGTACCTGTCACCGCCACTGTGCCTGCCGCTTCTGTCGCGTTGATCACGTCATCAGACGTAATCGCATTCACTGTCACCGTGCCCGCTTCTGCTGCAAGGTCTACCGTGTGAGTTGAAGAACCTGTTGTATCGACTGTGTTGCCCGCAGCATCTTTCGAGCTCACAACCGCGTCGAACTCAGTGTCATCAGCAAGATCAGAACCCGCGACGTCTACAGACCATTCGCCGTTTTCATCAACTTCTGTTGTGTAAGTCGTGCCGTTGATCACCAAGGTCACGGTATCGCCTTCTGCGATGTCGCCACCTGCCGCCGTACCTGTCACCGCCACTGTGCCTGCCGCTTCTGTCGCGTTGATCACGTCATCAGACGTAATCGCATTCACTGTCACCGTGCCCGCTTCTGCTGCAAGGTCTACCGTATGAGTTGACGTTGTTGTGGCACTGTAAGAGTTGCCCGCACTGTCTTGCCCTGTGACACTGGCTTGGAAAGAGGTATCTTGAGCAAGGTCAGAACCTGCAACTTCTACACTCCAAGTTTTATTCGCTAAAACGACCGCTGTATAAACCGTACCGTTAATGGTCATAGAAACGACATCACCAGCGGATGCATCAAAACCGACACGACCAGAAACCGTTACACTACCTTCACTTTCTTCAGCATTAATAACGTCATCAGAGGTGATACTATTGACGCTAATACTTGCTCTTGAACCTGTTTTAACGAGGTAACTTTCAGTTGTATCTGTTGTTCCTTGTTGTCCAATGTTATTGGAAACAACCACACTGGCTTCAACAATACGATCTGTATCAGCGGATAGGTCTGAGCCCGCCACATCAACGGACCAAGTGCCATCACTCTCTACCTGTGCTTCATAACTAACACCATTGATAACAAGAGTAACAACACCACTTTCAAATGCATCACCAGTAACTGTGCCCGTGACAGTAACAGTAGCGTTGCTCTCAGCAGCATTAATGGTACTGTCTTCCGTGATAGGATCGATATCAAGGTTAACAAGCAAAGCACTTTGATCCACGGTATGCGTTGAGGTACCGATGCTATCAACTGTATCACCAGAGCTATTAGTGGACGTCACAACCACATCAAATTCTGTATCTGCCGCTAAATCAGAGCCTGCAACGCCAACAGACCAAGTACCGGTAGCACTGACTGTCGTGGTGTAAGTGGTTCCATTGACCACCAATACAACTTGATCACCTTGAGAAATATCACCACCAACGGCCGTACCAGACACGGTAATCGTACTCGTTGCTTCGGTTGCATTGATCATGTCATCTGAGGTTATGGAATTTACAGTCACGCTACCTGCAACGGCTGCGGTAGGAGACACTGTTGATGTTGTCTCAGTGGGCGTTCTGCTTGAACTAGAAGGAGCTGAGTATTGGTTTTGACCCGTTTGACTGCCACTTCCATTGTCCGTGTCATAACCATAAGTAGGCAATGCGCTGGATGTGTCATTACCAAATGTAGGTAATGCACTGTTGTCATTCCGATCAATATCAACATCCACACGTTGCTGTTCAAAGCCTTGCGCTTCACCCGCTGCTGGCGCATCTTGAATAAGCGTCGGGTCATCACCCGCAAGAATGGCTTCTTGCAGTGCATCGACATCGGCAGATGAATCGGCAACAAGATCAGCATTATCACCAGAGTTATAAACCTCATCGGTAATTTCGACGACGGCATCACTGCCAATCACAACTTCCGTACCGTCAATGAAAGCAATCGTTACACTGCCATTGCCTCCCGTTAGGACAGTTTCTCCAAAGAAAATCGGGTCTCCGATTTTAACCACTCGCTCTTGTCCATCAATCGATTGAACCGTAACAGAACCACTTAATTTTGTGATAAAGCCGATCGCAGTACCGAGTGTTGCAAATGAAACTTGACTGTCGCTCATGGTATTTTCCCTAGAAAAGAAGTCTTTAAAAGTGTCTTAAAAAAGACGCAATGATTTTATGATTACTCACAAGATAGGAAATTAGAAGCAAGGTCGCTATTGTACCTTGGTACAGTCAGGGTATTTTTTTCATTACACAAGATAGACTCTTCGCCCTTCTGATCAAAAGCGGAAGAAATAGATTTCTTCAACTACTCTTAAACATGTCGAGAAAATCCTAGTAACAAAGTCTTATTGAGGCTCTAAAATAACAATAGGGAGTATGACAATGATGAACGTAATCGCCTGCATTGATGGATCCTCTTTGTCTGAATACGTCACTACGGCATCAGTTTGGGCCGCAAGACAAATGGGAGCACCATTAACCTTATTACACTCTTTAGAAAAAGAACCCGTTAGAACCGATGACGACCTTTCAGGCTCGATTGGTTTGGGAAGTCGAGAACATTTACTCGATGAACTCATCGCTCTTGATGAGAAACGCGCAAAGTTAGCGTTCGAACACGGTCAATTGATACTCGAAAACGCGAAAGACTTCGCTCAAAAAGCCGGTGCGAAGCAACTCGAATTACTTCAACGTCACGGGGACCTGGTCGACAACTTGCTGCATTTAGAAGAAGAAACACGACTGATCGTCGTGGGACGTCTTGGCAGCCATCACACCATGGATGCCCATACTATTGGCTCTCACATAGAACGCGTGGCTAGAACATCCAAACGCCCCATTCTTATCAGTGTGGGTAAATTCAAATCTCCCAACAACTTTATGATCGCCTACGATGGTAGAGAGGCAGCGGATAATGCCATCGCACGAATCGCCCAAAGCCCGTTACTGATCGGATTACCATGCCATTTAGTAATGGCAGGAGAAGATACTACGGAAAGACGACATAAATTAGATGGAGCGAAACAGCTTCTCGAAGAAGAAGGCTTTGATGTCACCGCTTCCATCATACCAGGAAAGATTTATTCGACATTGACCCAATATAGAGATGAAAATGAAATAGAGCTGATGGCAATGGGAGCCTATGGGCATTCAAGGCTTAGACAATTTTTTGTTGGTAGCAACACCAGTAAAATGATTATCGAAAGCCATATACCCTTACTCATTCTTCGTTAAGGCACCCCTAAGGCTTAACGTCGTCTCAAACACAAAAAACGCCAAGGAGGCGCATGACCAACTTGGCGTTTTTTCAACAAAAGTAAAGCGGCTTAGTTTGGGGAAATCGCTCTAATATGCAATTTACCCACTTCAGCTTCAATGACTTCAACCTTTGTGCCAGCCTCAATATACTCCTCACTCACCAGCGCCCATTCCACACCGGAATAATGATGTTTGGGAGACAGAGTCGGCGACACGGCTTCTTTTAGCACAAATTGATGATCCGTAAACTCACTTCTCGCCTTTTTCGTGCTCACGTGAGATTGCATGCGCTTCAAAGGACGCCATAGCAAAAGCGCCGCAAGCAAAGTCAGTACAGCGGTGCTTGACAGAGCATTCAACAAGTTAGTGGGCAATATACCCATAAACAATAACGCTCCCGTTGCCATTGCCGCTAAGCCAACAAAAAACAAGACAAAGGTTGAAAAGCCCAACACGGTTACCTCAATAACCAAAAGAATCAAACCAATAACAAATAAGCTTTGGGCTAGATTATTGGCAAAGAAATCCATCATTAATTTCCTTTCGACATTTTTTGAATAATCGTCATCGCCTGCGCGACCACCGCAGCGGCATCAGACGCCCCATCAGGCAACAATACCACAGACGACTCTTTAGCGATGGCACGCTTGGCTTCAATGGCTTTCGTTGCAAGATCAAGCTGAATGGCTTTTTGCCCTTCTTCGGTCGCGGCTGCTTCACCCACTTTACGCAGCGCTTCAGCTTGTGCCAATGCAACGGCCACAATAGCCTTAGCCTCACCTTCAGCACGCAGCACTTGCTCTTCTTTATCCGCTTCCGCCGCCAAGACAACAGACGCTTTTTCACCTTCAGCTCGGTTGATAGCCGCTTGACGATCACCTTCTGATTCCAAAATCTGCGCACGCTTTACACGTTCCGCTTTCATTTGGGCTTCCATTGCCTCCATAACGGATTGTGGTGGCACAATGTCTTTTATTTCGTAACGTAACACCTGAATCCCCCAAGGACCTGCAGCATCATTGATTGAGGCCACAATATTGGTATTCAGTACATCACGCTCTTCAAAGGTTTTATCCAGCTCCATTTTCCCTAACTCAGAACGCATGGTCGTTTGCGCTAACTGAGTCACGGCAAAAACATAATTTTCTACACCATATGTCGCTTTGTAAGGGTCCAAAACACGGAAATACAACACCCCGTCCACACGCAAAGAAATATTGTCCTTGGTAATCGCGCTTTGCTCAGGCACATCAACAGCTTGCTCCTTTAATGTACGATCGGCAGAAATGCGATCAATAAAGGGAAGGATGAAATTCAACCCGGCTTCTTTCGTGGATTGATATTTACCAAAACGCTCAACAACATACGCCTGATTCTGTGGCACAAACTTGATTGAATTTTTTAGCAACACAACCACCAGTACCAGCACCAGTGTTTGCACGCTCAATATATAGCCAAGCAACTCTTCCATAACAATGCATCCTTAATCATTAAAAAAACACGACCAACTCATATTCTAGCGGCAATGGCAAAAATCACCACGCACAAAAATACAAGCCGAACGACACGTTTATCGTTACCATAGTAAGCACTGTTGATGAACAAAAGTCACCAACAATACCAAATTATCCAAACAAACCATGAGATCTTTGCACGATGTCGAGCACGGAATCCTTTCACTATCAACATATTGAAGAGCTGCCAGGCTTAGTCATCAGTGCGGCAACGCTCACAGAGTTTCATTTTCAACCACATTACCATTTGGACTACCACATAGGGCTCGTGACTCAAGGATCTCAACATCAAAAAGTTCAGCACAGAACACTGGACCTAGTTCCTGGAGAAGTTTGCCTGATGCCACCGGGAGAAGTTCACGACGGTTTTGGTCGAAATCGCACAACAAGGCATTTAAAAACCTTTCGAGTTCCTGCAGAGTTAATGCAAACTGCCCTGTTAGACAGCCAAGAACGAGAGACCAATCTTCAGCTTGCACCATCGATACTCGACCAGCCCACACACAACAGCGCATTTTTACAGCTAGCACAAGTTTTAGATCCGAGCCAACACGCCAGCCAGCTTCATAAAGACACTTTATGGACCAACGCGCTTTCAAACTTGCTGTTTGCAGCAGAGAAAAAACCGCTGACCGAAGAAATAGTTGGCCTAACAAAGCGACAAATGCAAAACATTAGAAATTATTGCGAAGCCAATCTATCCAGCAAAATACCACTCAACAGCCTTGCTCAATTGTGCGGACTAACGCGTTTTCAATTTATCCGACGCTTCCAAAAACAAACGGGGCTCGCACCGCACGCTTGGCTAATGCGACTAAGATTAGAACGAGCTTGCGCGCAATTAGCCAACCCGAATGCGGCAATCACCGACATCGCCAACGATGTCGGTTTTTATGACCAAAGCCACTTTAACCGAGCCTTTAAACAAGCCTTTGGTGTTGCGCCGTCAAGCTATCGTTCCTGACAACGATAACTCGGCAAAGGCCTGTGCTGAGACAATAAACGCCTCCACTCCTGCTTGTGGTGTTCTGAAAGAGGTAACCAAACGAATGACGCCCTCTTCCCAACGACCACCATAAAAGGCAAAACCTTCTTTCAGCAAATACTCCGCCATGCCAGCAGGCAAGGTGCAAAACAACATGTTGGCCTGAGCAGGCGTATTGATTTTCACACCAGGAACACGTCTCAGACCGTCTTGCAACAAAGTCATCATGGCATTAGCATGAGCCGCATTGGAACGCCACAAATCATCGGTCAAATACGCAATCATTTGCGATGACAACAAACGCATTTTCGAATGCAAATGTCCACCGCGCTTACGACGATAACCTAACTCCTTCGCGACTTTTTCACTGGAAATACCTTTCGCTTCTAGAGAGGACTTAAAAATCACAATGGCTTCAGCCGCCATCACGCCATTTTTTGTCGCGCCAAAAGATACGATATCCACACCAGCCTTCCAAGTCATTTCCGCTGGCGTACAATCTAAAGCAAGCAAAGCATTAGCAAAACGTGCCCCATCCATGTGAACGGGCAAGTTAACGGATTTCGCCACATCGGTGATGGCTCGTATTTCTTCTAAGGAATACACACTGCCCACTTCCGTGACTTGCGACAAGCTGATCACAGATGGCTGACAAGAATGCACATCCCCGACTTTCTGATTCACTAACTTTTTTAACTGAGTTGGATCCATCTTAGCGTCTAAGCCACCGATACCGACAAAACGTGCCCCACTCGTATAAAACTCTGGTGCTGTGCATTCATCATTTAACAAATGACTTTCTGAGTGACACAACACACTGCCCCAAGGTGGCGTTAAGGCACTGATGCTCAATACATTCGCAGCCGTACCAGTGGACACCAAAAACACATCCACATCACACTCAAACAACTCCGACAACATATGCGTGACTTGCGCTGTACCGTCATCATTTCCATACGGCATGGCATCACCTTGCGCGGCCTCCATCATGGCTTTGAAAACAGAATCCGATGCACCGGCAATATTGTCACTGGTAAACGCAACCTTCATCAAACAACTCCTTAAATCACATTATTTCAGATCAATGAAATACATCATGACAGTCTTTAAAAACAAGCGCTTGGATTTTTGTGCAGAATAAAAAACGAAACGGCACCTTCCTCCCCCAAAGAGAAGAAGATGCCGTGAATTGACGACCGCGAAAGCAGAAAATAGAAAAGAAAAAACCGTTATTTATTGTGTTTTTAACACCACAGTCGCTTGCAAACGACTTTGCCCAAAGCGCGACATCTTTTCAAACTCATCTCGCGCAATCGGCACAAACTGACAATCCAATGGGCTTGGTGGATCATCAGGTAATTTTTTATCATCGTCCAAATCTGGGTCATGCACCAAAATACAATGCTCGTCGTAACCAGACATCACCACCCAGTGCGGAGACTTTTTACCATCCATACGATATGTACTAATCAGGATAATCGCCAAAGCACCTTCATCGAACGCTTCGATTAATTGTGTCAACGGCATAGCGGTATAGTGCAAGGGCACCTTCGCCTCTTCGCACTGATTGACAAAATTTTCGTGTACACGAGTGATCACTGTTTTCTTGAGTTCATTGCGCACACTGTCTACAAACAAAGGACCTTCTTCGCTCAACCAAACATCCGCCAACAAGCCGCGTTTTTTCGCAGCCAAAGCCAACCCCATAGGATGACAGCCACCGTGACCAGAGGTCATAAAAATTGTCGTCGCTTCGCGCCAAATCTCCAATTCATCGTTTGGCGTTGCCTGGTAATCTGGGTGCATCGAAGACAACACCATTTGCAAAGAAGCAGGACCGCAAGTAAATGGCGTACCTTGAGCTAGCCAAGGCATCGCGCGTGTCGTTTGTTCATCACCCGCATGACGCAAACGCTTCTGCATACGAATGGCATCCGTTTGGTCTTCATAATAAGCATCATAATGACCAAACTCCTTGTAACCCATTTTCTGATACAAGGCGATGGCATTATGATTCACATCACTGACTTCCAAACGCAGCAGCATCTTGCCTTTTTTGACTGCTTTTTTCTCACAAGCTTGGATTAACAATTTACCAATCCCAAGGCCTCGTGCCTCTGGGGATACCGCAAGAGAGTATAAGCGCGCTAAACGCGTTCCTTGGCGAAGATGCAACAAAGCGTAACCCAGTAACTCAACTTCCCCTCTCATAGCCACAAACAAAGCTGAGCCAGAGCTCGTAATAGCATGACGGAAACTACGACGGCTCAAACGATCCCCACTAAACGACTTACCCTCTAAAACAAGCAAAGCCTTTAAGTCATCTAAACTGGCCAAACGTATATAAATAGGTGCTGAAGTGCTGGTGCTCATTACATCGCCTCAAAAGGGCAGAAAGCCATTAGAATCGTCCACTGGTTAGCGGTTAAATCCATGCAAAATACAGCAAGGAACCCAGAGAATAGAGAAATTTTCGCGCATTCTAGGGCGAAATCTATTTAAAAGATAGCAAAAGATAGACCAAATTTTCAGTAAAAAGACTTTTTATTTTTTTATATTAGTCTATTGTTAATACAGGAAAACAAGCGCACTATCCGCACAAAATCAGGGTGTCTAAAAGCACCAAAGCGCCTCAATAGTAGGCGATTAAGCGCGCTAACGCGCTATTTTATAAGGAAAAATAAAGCCAATGTCACAGACGTACATTGTTGTTGATCAAGCCAAAGATTGGTCAGCCTTTTTACCCAGCGACCGCGTCATTACCTTTACTCAGTACCTCAACTTGGCTGCAACAAAAAGCCAAGGCCGCACTCGAATCATCAATCTTTGTAAAAACAGCAAATACTTATCAGACGGCTACTACTGCTCTTTATTAGCAGAAAGCCGTGGTCATCACGTTATGCCATCTGTACGCGTACTGAATGACCTAAGCAAAAAAGATCTTTATGAGCTTGAGATCTCACAGTGGCTGCCATTGCTAGCCAAAAAACTCGCGAAACCAGAAGCGCCTATGGAAATGAAATTCCACTGTGTTTTTGGTAAAACCGTTCATCCAGAGATGAAAGAGTTTGCCCGCAAATTATTCGAAAGCTTCCCAAGCCCCGTGCTCGAAGTGACCTTAAAATTCCGCAAAGAGTGGCAAGTCACCGCCCTATTCTCTACGTCACAGAGCAAACTAACTGAAGCCGAAGAAACACTCTTCGCAGAGTCACTCGAAGCGTTCAGCAACAAAGTATGGAGCAAAGGCCGCATCCAGCGTGCCGCTAAATTTGATATGGCTATTCTGGTCAACCCTGAAGAAGCCATGCCACCCAGCGACGACCAGGCTATTAAAAAGTTTATCCAAGCGGGCAAGCAACTTGGCATTCATGTCGACCTTATTGGCCCGAAAGACATCATGCGCCTACCGGAATACGATGGCTTGTTTATTCGTGAAACTACGAACATTGACCACCATACCTATCGCTTTGCGAAAAAGGCCGAAGGCTTGGGTTTAGTCGTAATGGACGATCCACAATCCATCATGCGTTGTACCAACAAAGTCTACTTAGCCGATTTGTTTAACACCCACAAAGTGCCTTGCCCAAAAACACGCATCGTTCATAAAGGTGAAAGCAACGTAGAAGACGCATTAGAAGCCGTAATCAGCTACCCGATGGTCGTAAAAATACCTGACGGCGCATTTTCTAAAGGCGTGATTAAAGCAGAAAATCGCGAAGCTTTAACCGAGAGCCTAAATACTCTGTTTAAAAAATCGTCTTTGCTATTGGTACAAGAGTATCTGTACACGGAATTTGACTGGCGTATCGGCATATTGAACAACAAACCGATTTTTGCCTGCCGTTACTACATGGTGAAAAATCACTGGCAAATCTACCAACACACAGGCAGTAAAAGCCAAAGTGGTGGCTTTGATACCTTGCCTACCTTTGAAGTGCCACGCCGTGTATTACAAGCCGCGATTGCCGCTACCAAACCAATTGGTGAAGGCTTGTATGGCGTAGACGTAAAAGAAATCAACGGACGAGGCTACGTTATCGAAGTCAACGATAACCCAAGCATCGACCGTGGCGTAGAAGACAAATACATAGGTGACGAGCTCTACATGCAAATCATGTCGGAATTCTTACGCCGCATGCAGGTCAAGCGTGGTGACCAACCCACTTACTAGAAAAACCAAAAGGCGACTCGCAGTCGCCTTTTTTGTTTAGTCCCTTCCCCTTTTGTCTTCAATGAGACCAAAGCTTTTTTCCCTCCCCTTATGTCTTCCAAGGGGAGGGGTTATTCTCTTATTTGGAAACCATTCAGCCGAAAAAAGCAGGAGTAATCCAATTCGTTCAATAACTCGTCTTCACCCAGACCTATATACAAATTACAATATCCATTACTGAATAATGTCTATTTTAAAACCTCGATTACTTATACAACATCTCACCACGCATCGGCGCAAGCACCTTCAATACTCGATTTTGCTGAGCATAAGTTAAACCCGCTTTTTTCATTGCATTAACCAATAAATCAACGGTCAAATTAAAGTCAGTTTCAGTAATCTTCTGTCCCTGATGGACTTTCAGCATGGTATCGCCAGTGTAAGTACAGGGGCCTCCCGTATCGACACACAAATGCTCGATGAATTTCTCTCGAAAGCGTGTGATATTGGTTTTTTCAAAATAACGATAGATGTCTTTATTAAAGCTAATTTCGTCAATGAAATTATCGGTAATGGCTTCGATGGTTGGCTGTCCACCTATTTCATCGTATAAACTGATCGGCGTTTTCGTTGGTGTCGTGCAAGCAACCAGCAATACACTCATCATCAGAAGTGCGGTTTTTAGATGGTTTACCATAAATACCCCGTCATAGATAAATAAACGCCTTTTTGATTTTTCTGCGTAGCAACCGTACCCAAATCCGCATAAGCCGCCGTGAAGTTAACATTTTTGTTGGGCATGTAACTGACAAATACATCTTTCCAATCGTCTTCTTCAACACTAGAGAGGTTACTTGGTTTTTGGCGATACTCCATGCCCACGACCCAATTAGGTGAAAGCAATAAACCGATACTGCCTTCCATCATCACTTGGTAACCGCCGTTATCAGGCCCACCGTAGCCCAACAACCCCATTTCATTTGCTTTGGTAGCACGAGCAGTTAAGTTCCAAACAAGGTTGTAACCCGCAACGGCCCCTAAATGCACCTTAGTCGCGGCAACATAAAAGTCCGTGCCGCTGTCGTCTTTTGCCCCCAAATAAGAAGCAACGAAGTCGTTATCTAATTGCTTGTGTTGCAAGCCGACACTGACCTGAGGGTAAAGAGAATAAACCGCATCACCATATAGACGCACTTTGACACCGATAACATCTTGCTTAATCTCTTCTGAATCAAGACTAAGCCCTGTCACTAAAGATGCCGGTAGAACAAAAGTTTGCTGGGTATAACTCAGTTCAACTCGGTCATAGAAACTCGTCGCCACGCCCATCGACGTCAATCGATAATCCGTCACATTAACATCCGTGATAAATAATGACGCTGCTGTTTCATCACGACCATCGTATCCAGCAAGCGTTGCCCAAGGCACAAGACCACCACCACCGCTGCCTTCTAATTGCGAAAGCCCTGCAGTAGCAAGCAACTTCCCCTCTGCTGCCATAAGAGGAGTAGCACACAAAAAAATGCCACCTACCATCACTGTTTTAAAGTGTTTTCCACGCATTTATTCCTACTTTTATATCTAGAAAGTGTAGACAAAAACGTCGTTTTACCATTTTTTCTTGCCAAACCCTTTATGCGAACTATGGTCTATTACCTCAATGGGCGGCAGTAGCTCTAATGTTACGGTTTGCCCTGTGTCGCTCGTGATATCAATAGACTCCAGTGCATTCGCACCATCAATCGACCTTTCAGTCCACAACAACACCTTATCACCTTGTTTTACTGGCAAACGAACTTGGCCATTTTTATCCGTTTTCAAGGTAAGCGCATTATCAGCCACGATAATGTAGCCAATCATGTCATCGTGTATGTTGCAGCCTAGTACAACAAGACCGGGGTTATCAAACAAAATTGGGGCAACGTCAGTACCCTTATACAACTTAATTTCAAAGGTCTTAGGCTCTGAAAAACTGTAAACGTGATGACGAATATCATCACTGTTAGGAAAACTAACATATTGGCCTTTTTGCACCACAATCACGCGTGGTACGAAGGATTCATCAACCTGATCCATAACAGCGACCGAGCTCGGTGTGCCCACAACGTTTTTGGAAACCGTCACCACCGCGTCTACAACAGGCAGATTATCTTGATCAACAATACTCAAGGTCATATCAGCCCAAGCACTGGGCAAAAAACAGCAAAACATCAACACAAGTAGGTAACGCATTTTTTCCCTTAGGGCCATCGCCTTTGAGTTTATTCGTTTAGCTCTTACTATTTTTATCTTAAAGTATTTAGCAGATCATTATACTTTCTGTAATATTATTCACCATTCAAGTAAAAGCGGCTTACAAGGAACAAAAGATGCGTGATCTAATAGAAGTAATCGCCTACCAAGATACCGCTCATGCTCATGCGCATCATCACACACAAATAGTACTACCGCTTTCAGGCCGGCTCGTCCTCGATGTTGATAATCAACAACAAGCTGTTGAATTCGGCCAAGCCTGTCTTATCTCAACACATCTTGCTCACACTCACCTAGCCCGAGAAAACAACCGGTGTTTGGTGTTAAATGCTCTACCAATTTGGAACCACCAGCTTGAAAGCGCATCGATTTTTGTCAAATTAAGCGATCAAGCTCAAGCCTACCTGCCTTTTTTATCCAGCCTAATTGGCGAAACCAACCCACTAAAAACACATCTGGCGCTTAACTTGCTGGAACACTTATTGCCCATCCCGCAAGAAAAAATCGTTCGCGCTGACGCGAGATTAGCCAAAGCAAAACAACGACTCGACCACGCCTTTCAAGAATCATGGAGTTTGGCCGAACTGGCCTCAGAAGTGCATTTAAGTCCCAGCCAACTCAGCGTTTTGTTCAAACGTCATCTTGGCATGACACCCAAACAATACCTTCAACAGCGCCGCCTGACAGAGGCCAAACGATGGCTAACCTCAAGTAACAGAAGCTTAGACTATATTGCGCAGAAGGTGGGAATAAACGACGCCAGCAGCCTTGTTCGACTGTTTACAAAACACTTCAACACTACACCAGGACACATTAGAAAAAGCCACCAAGGCGAGAAACACTAATCTTCTGAGCTGATTTCCAGCGCCATTTCCCAGTTGCGAATAAAACGTTTTTGCTTAGCGTAGTCCCGCCCTACCAACAACTGCTGATCTAACTCAATCACCCCTGTTGGCCCTGGGGCGCTCACCACGTAAGGGTCATTCGCATTATTCATATCTGGACGAATGGGGAATAATAAACCTTGGTTTTGCATCATTTTTTGGGCTTGATCAGATAAAAGAAAATCTAAAAAAACACCCGCATCGGCCACATTAGGCGCGCCTTTTGGAATCAAAGCCGCACGCATCAGCATCAATGTATAGTCTTTTGGAAGAATCATTTTTAATCGGCTATCGTCACGCGCGCGTTGTGACGCGTACGAACCAAGCAAGTTATAACCCAATACCAATTTACCGGAAGCCACATCGTCAATAATATCGTGTGTACAACAGTAAGTTTGCACATCATGACTGCCAAACGCTTCCAACAATCGTCCCCAGGTCACATCCGCCTGACGAGCATCTTGACTGGCCAGCAAATAACCTACGCCACTCTCACGAATATCGTAAGTACCGATTCGTTTCGTCATGGTTTTTTCATTTTGTCGAATCGTCTGCAAGAGTGATTGTCGATCGTCAGGCAAATCGCCAGGAAAAGCTTCCTTGTTGACCAGCATCACAATCGGCTCAATCGAAAAAGCGAACAACTGATTGCGCCACTTAAAATTATCCGGCAAATTATCTGTAAAATCAGACTGATAAGTCTGCGCATAACCGTCATTGACCAGTTTCAAATGCAGATCCATAGCACTACTAATCGCCAAACTCGCAACAGGATGCTTCTGTTCTTGAATGATTAAGTAATACAACTCCAGCGTATTCACATCACGATACACCACTCGCACATCTGGATGAAGCGCAACAAAAGCCTTCAAAATAGGCTCAAACGAGGCTAAATCCATCGCAGAATCAATTGCCAAGACCCTTGGCGCGTTCGCATTCCCAAACCATACAGGCTCAGCAGCCCAGAGCTTAAAAGGCATCATGGATAAGGCAGAAAAAAGAAAAACCACAACGGATCTCATACGGTATCCTCATTAAAAATAAATTTGGCAAAATCCACCTGAAAGGTCGTTCCTTTGGGATACGTATCCAAGATCTCGATTCTAGCCGAATGATGATCAACGATGTCTTTCACCATCGCCAACCCCACCCCACTGCCCGCAATATCATAACGGCCACGATAAAAACGCTCAAACACACGCGATTTTTCTATATCAGGAATGCCATTGCCATAGTCAATGACCTTGATTCGATAAAAACGCTCAAAGGCACTCACTTGTACAATTACCTCCGTCGCATTGTTCATGCCCAATGAGCTGTAACGAACAGCATTCTCAATGAGGTTTTGCATCATTTGCTGAATCGAAAAACTGTCCCCTAACACAACCGCGTCACTCAAATCACAATCGAGGGAAAGCTGAACCCCTTGATGCAATGCGGTTACTGCCTGAGCACGACACGAGGCCCGAATAGGTTCCAGTAAACTAGTGGGCTCCAATCGATGAGTCTGTAGACGATGAGAAACAACGGCCTGATTAAGCAACAAGGTCACCGTTTGGCTCAATGCGTCGCACTGCTTGACAATATTTTCCAACGCTTGCTGCTGTGCTTGTGGTGACGCACTGTCACCCGAGGTATTATCTCGCGCATTTTCAGCCAAAGCCTTTAAACTGGCCAAAGGGGTACGCAATTGATGAGCCGCATCGGCGGTATAATTTTCCAGTTGCTCTAAGTTAGTCTGTAAACGGGCCATAAAGTGATTAATTGCCACTTTAAGGTGATGCGTTTCTTTTGGCGTATTAATGTCTAAGGGCGTTAGATCTCCCATGGCTCTCTCTTCTAATGCCCTTTCGATACGATGCAAAGGCTGAAGCACTAAATGACTCCCAATGGCAATCAGAGTAAGCGCTACCAAAGCAATAAACACAACTACTTCCACCGCACGCTGCGTCACCGCCGTTGACATGGCTTCCCGTGATAATCGAGTTTGTCCCAGCACAATACGGACGGTTTGTGACGTTTCAGGGTCTGTCAGACTGCGCTCTAACCACGCAAATCGTACTAACTCTCCCGAATACTCTTGATCATAAAACTGTATTTGATCCAACACGGGGGGCTTAGGTGGCGTACTGTTTAGATCTTGATAGCCTGTTATAAAGCCCTGTTCTAAACTTTCCACCTTGTAAAAGACACGATCTTCATCAGCCTGAGCCAATGTTGCAAAGGCCGACCAAGGAATGTCGATACTGACTTCATTACGAATCAAACTGACATTCTCGTCTATCTGCAGCAAAGCACTACGCAACAGACGATCATAAGACAAATCCGCAAGCTTTTGACTGTAATCGAAAATCAAATTAATCGCCAAACCTGCGATAATACCGATGACCAAAACACCGGCTAAAATAAAACGAAAACGCAAAGAAGGCGCATTAGCTAATGCCCGTTTTTCCTCTTCTTCACTGAGGTTTTGGTGGTCGAGCGATTTCTGCCACATAACCAATGCCTCTTAGGGTGTTAATGACTAAATCCCCTTTGATCATTTTTTTTCGCAAACGCCCAACATACAGCTCAATCGCATTAGGACCTGGGGTTTCATTGAAATTAAATAAATGATCAGTGATTTCATCTTTGCTGAGCACTCGCCCCAAGTGTCCAAGAAATATTTCCAGTAATCGAAACTCTCGGTTGGTAATCGCAGTCAGCTCCCCCTCAATAAACACTTGTCGGCTGTCCCTGTTTACCACAATATTGCCATGTTCGGTCACATTCGCCGCATAGCCTTGTTTGCGGCGCAGCAAGGCACGACAACGGGCTTCAAGCTCGCCAAAATCAAAAGGTTTAGTAAGGTAGTCGTCTGCGCCCTCATCCAAAAGACGGATGCGATCCTCTATTTGGTCCCGAGCCGTTAAAATAAGAACAGGGGTGTCGTCATCACGTTGACGCAGTTTTTGCAGCAATTGCAAACCGGACAATCCAGGTAAGTTCAGGTCTAGTAAAATCAAATCGACCGATTGATACCTCAGCAGCTCATCGGCTTTTTTACCATCGCCCATCAAATCCACGCCATGTCCTAAGCTCGTTAATCGTTCACAGATCGCTTGCCCTAGAACCTGAGTATCTTCTACCACTAAAATTCGCATAACACGTCAGCCATATCGTTATTATTTTTTATAAAATATTAAAAATCTTAAATCATAAAAAGCAAAAAATTCGAACAGCCTAAACTGTTCGAATTTCATTTTTGCGTATTAATAGTAACCGCTTAGCGTAGACAATAGTACCGAATAGTATGTCGACCTAATCGTCCTTTTCAGACACTTTTGCTTTTGCCATTTTAGCACGCACCATGGGACCTACAATCATAGGCAAAATCAAGCCAAGTACCGCCACAGTCCAAAGACCAATGCTCAATCCACTATTAAACAACACAGACCAATCGCCATCAGAAAGCACAAGGGCATGACGAAGACTTTTCTCCATTTCAGGCCCAAGCAGCATACCTAAAATGATAGGAACTAATGGAATATCAACCTTACGGAAAATATAACCCAATACGCCAAAACCAACCATGAAATACAAATCCAACGCACTGTGACTAACCGAATAAATACCCACAGATGCCACAAGAGTCACAATCGGCATCAAATACTTAGGTGGAATACTCAACAGTTTAACGAAAATACCGACCATGGGAATGTTGAGCAACAAGAGCACAAGGTTACCCACGAACATGGCAGCAATAACCCCCCAAACAAGGTCTGCGTTTTGTTGGAATAACATCGGGCCAGGAGAGATGTTTAGTGAAATCAACATCGCCAACAACACCGCTGTCGTACCACTACCAGGCACACCAAGCGTCAACATAGGCACAAGTGCGCCAGACGCCGCGCCATTATTCCCCGCTTCAGGAGCCGCGACACCACGCGGGTCACCTTTACCAAATTCACCTTTATCGGAAAAACGTTTCTCCAAGGTGTAACTAACAAAGCTCCCCAAAGACGCGCCTGCGCCAGGCAAAACACCAGCAATAAAGCCCAATACCGCACCTCTCAAGGAAGCAGGTAATACTTGAATAATGTCTTTTGCAGTAAGTTTTAATTTATTAACTGCCACTTGCTTGAGGCCATCACCAGCATGACGCTCCAAGAAAAACAACAACTCGCTAATCGCAAACAACCCCACAATCGCGATAATGAAATCAACACCTTCAAACAACTCAAGCGAATTAAAAGTAAAGCGCTGAACACCAGTAGAGATATCAATCCCCACGGACGCAATCATCAAACCAATAGCCGCCGCCATAAGCGTCTTAAATTGGTTCTTACCAGTAATACCACCTAACGTTGCAAAGGCCAACGCGAACAAGGCAAAGTATTCAGACGGGCCAAATCTCAAGGCGAATTTCGCTAAAATGGGCGCCAAAATAACCAAGCCAACGGTTGCAATGAAACTACCGATAAAAGAAGCAATCGCAGAAATCGCCAAAGCCTCAGCCGCTTTACCTTTTACCGCCATCGGATACCCGTCTAAACAGGTCATCATGGCAGGCTCATCACCTGGAATATTCAACAGGATAGACGAAATACGACCGCCATACATGGCACCGGCATACACAGACGTCAACAAAATAAGAGAAGATGTAGCAGACAAACCCAAACTAAATGCCAACGGAATTAAAATAGCCACACCGTTTGCAGGACCAAGACCCGGTAAAGCACCAATCAAAGTACCCAATATGGCACCAATGACCGCAAACATAATACTCTCTGGCGTTAATGCGACGGCAAAGCCTTGCATTAATAAGCTCATAGTCTCCATATTAAAACTCCAATAGACCTAGAGGCAGTGCTAGTTCTAGCACAGTATTGAAAAGGAAGAAGATAACCACAGAGCTTGCCACACCCGTAATAATACTCTTAGTTATATTCGCCCCCATGCGCCAACTTAAAAAACTCACCACAAGCGCAGCGGCAGGCATAAAACCGATTGGCTCAATCGCCCATGCAAAAGCAAGCATAGAAAGCACCACGATAGTAAGCTCGATCAACATAGCAGATGGCGCCCATTTCTCATCCGGATCAGGACGAACAATCATGTAGATAGAACTAATACCTAAGATGATTGATAGCATAATAGGAAAGGTTTCAGGTCCGACACTTTCGTGTCCACCAAAAGGAATGGGGAATTGCATCGCTTCCCAGCCGTAAGCAACGGCAAGTATCAGCATCAGCATGCCAAACACACGATCGTTAATACGCATGTCTCTGCTCCGTGTCAGTAAATCAAAGGGTGAGTAACAAGTAAAAACAGGAGGGGCACCGTATAAAAACAAATACCCCTCCAAATAGCGGTTCAAAAATTATTTAATCAAACCGATGTCTTTAGATAAGATTTGGATGTCTAAAATTTGGTTGTTAACGAATTGCGTGAACTCTTCACCAGATTTGTGGAACGGCATCACACCATTTTTCGCCATGATGTCTTTCCATTCTTCTGTTTGGTAAAGCTCGTCCATGGTTTTAACCCACCAATCGTAAGATTCTGCACTTGAATTGCCTGGCATATAAAAACCACGCCAGTTTGGTGCAACAGAATCAATACCTTGTTCCATCGCGGTTGGAATAGCAGCGAATGGTTCAGGTAAACGCTCTTCAGAAAGCACCGCTAGAACGCGCAAGTCACCAGAATCCATGAAGCCTTTTACCTCAGAGATATCACCAGTGAAAGCATCAACGTGCCCGCCAACCACTTGAACTAAAGCTTCAGAACCACCGCTGAAAGCCAAATAACGCACTTTAGGCAGATCGCCCACGTTCGCTTTTTGCGCAGTCATCAAAACTTTCAAATGGTCCCAACCACCAGACGCACTACCACCAGCAAACTTCACAGACGTTGGATCGCTTTTCAACGCATCTAACAATTGAGTCAAAGTGGTGTATTTTGAATCTTTGCCTACTGCAATAATACCGTAGTCAGCACCCAAGGTTCCAATCCATTTAACTTGTTTGGAATCCATACCAGGGAATTGGCCTTGAGCAAGGCGTGTGGTTGTCGCCGTACTAGCAGCAACAATTAGGTTATCGTCTTTGTCACGTTTACTGATTGTGTGCGCGTAAGCCACACCACCACCAGCACCAGTCATGTTGACGGTTTGAACATTGCCTTTAAAGTATCCTTGGTCAACTAATACTCGCCCCACACTACGGCAAGTAAAATCCCAACCACCACCAGGGTTTGCTGGAGCAATACATTCCGCACTACGAGCGGGTTCATAAGCGTGAACTTGTCCTGCGATGGTCAGTGCGACAGCACCAGAAATAAGAATAGACTTCAAAGAAAGGGTATTAAGCATGGTTATCTCCTGCTTGTTATTTTTTTTGTTGTTAGCTATTCGAGTTTCTGAAATGCTTATTTTAGAAAACTCGATGAACAAACATTACCTGTCAAACCTGTCACCACCCTGTCAGAAACCATATTTCTGACAGAATTATGGTAAAAAACGCATTTTTGCCAAAACACATTGCGTATTTTTGACAATGCTTTTAACAATCAGACACAGTAATCTGTTGCTTATTTAGACTAGAACAGGTTTTAGGAAACAACAAGATGACCGCACATAATCCACAACACAATACACAAGCCACCCTCATTGGCAGTATTGCTATATTGCTATGGAGCAGCCTCGCCCTCTTCACCACGCAAGCCAATTTAGTGCCGCCGCTGTTACTGCTTACGCTAACATTTGGTGTCGCCAGCTTACTCTTCTTTATTGTGTATCTATTGAAAGGCGAACTTAAAGCGTCATGGCAACACACCCCAAAAAGCGCGATTATCATGGGGGGATTAGGCTTTTACTTTTATCACCTTTGCTATTTTTATGCCTTCCAACACGCACCACCGGTCGAAGCGGGACTCATCGCCTATTTATGGCCTTTATTGATCGTCTTAATGGCCGGCATGAGCAAGGGCAGTGCATTATCTTGGACACACTTGGTTGGCGCCGTGGTTGCCTTTATTGGTACTGGCATCATGCTGCAATCAAAAGCACAGCTCGTAACAATAGACAGTGACACTCGTTACCATTGGACAGGATACGCAGCGGCGTTCGCCTGTGCTTTCATTTGGTCAAGCTATTCGGTGGCAAATCGACGTTTTCAGAGCGTTCCTTCCAGCGCCGTACTCTGGTATTGCCTCATCACCACGCTGCTGGCAGGCGCGTCGCATCTTATGCTGGAAGCCCAAGACTGGGCGTCATCCACCACGTTTCCCGCCAGCACATGGATCGCCATTTTAGGTCTCGGCTTTGGACCGGTTGGCATCGCGTTTTTTTGTTGGGACTTTGGCGTAAAAAAAGGCAACTTATCCTTGCTTGGCGTATTGTCTTATACCGCACCCGCCCTATCCACGGCGTGGCTTGGGCTTTTCACCGAAACACAACTCTCCACAGAACAAATCATCGCCTGCCTGTTCATTACCGCAGGTGCCCTGTTTGCTAGCCTAATGCCAAACAAAAAAATGCCCTTGGCTCCGAAACAAAAAGCCAAAGGCATCTGATCAAAAAGGCGCTTAGGATAAATAAGCGCCTTTTATGATTACGCTATAGTTAATTAAGCCACTTGCACCTGATAAGCGTTGCGCGGAATCTTTTGCAAATAAGCTTCCATTTCCGCCATACCGTTGGGTTGATCGACTTTTACTCCCAAATCACGCATGGTACTGCCCAACGCGTGCAGAGTACGAAACAGATTATGCTCGCGACACTGCTCACCCATTTGCCCAATGCGCACAATAGGCTGACCAAAAGAGCCTGCGATTTCAACGCGGTACATCTCTGATATATGTCGACAAATTTTGGGGGCGGTTAAGCCTTCAGGAATATTAATCCCTACCACCGAATTCAAGCGTGAAGACGGCGGAATAAATAACTCCAATCCCATACCTTCAATACCTGCTTGCAAGGCTTTAGAACAACGCAAATGACGGGAAAAACGATGCTCTAATGTTTCATCACACACCAACTTCAAGGCTTCATGCAGAGCCATGATGCCAGACACAGGCGCCGTATAATGATAGCCGTCATTGTGCCAAAAATTCTCAGCAAGCTGCGCATCAAAACACCATTGAGCCGTTGGCTTAGTACGACTTTTCACCGCCGCCCATGCCTCATTGGAGAATACCAACAGAGACACACCCGGAATAGAAGACAACCCTTTTTGCCCCCCCGTGATTACCACGTCCACCTGCCAAGCATCCATTTTCAATGGCATGGTACTCAATGTACAGACCGCATCCACCACCACTAAACAACCGTAAGATTTGGCAATCGTCGTAATCTCTTCTAGGGAATGATTAAACACCGTATTCGATGTTTCACCTTGCACCAAGGTCAATACTTTTGGACGTGTCTCTTCAATGGCCTTTCGAACACGCTCAGGGTCCGCCGCTTCATGGGCACCAACATGCAATTCATGCACATCCGCACCAATACGCGTCGCCATTTCCGCCATGCGATGACTAAAAAAGCCATTGTTAATGCAAAGAATTCGTTCGCCCGGTTGCAATAAATTCGCCACCGCCATTTCCATCGCTGCTGACGCGGGCCCTGCTACACCAAGCACCCATTTAGACTCTGTTTGAAATACATAACGCGCCATTGACTTAACTTGCCCAATCACCTGCGCCATCACACTACCAAGGTGGTTTATCACCACAGAATTGGCCTTGGCGACACGCTCAGGAATAGGAACAGGGCCCGCGCCCATCATCAACAAAGGTTCGTGAGGAAGAATTTCATCTAAAGATTTCACCTGGGGACGAGGAATGCCCATTGGCGAGGAAGCAGTCATTTTATGCAGCCCTATTAGTTAAAAGTAAAAACCGCTTGAAAGTTAAAAAACGGTCAAAGTTAAAAAAACACTTCTAGAGTAAAAATCCTGTTTTGACGCTTTTACAGTAGAAAATGTCGATAAAATGAATTTAACAAAATAATATTTTGAAATAGTACATTATTCATTGTAAAAATAAGAGACGGCAAAATGAAAAGAGTGTAATAAACCACAAGCCTTCACTTTCACCTTAGATCTGACGTGTTTCCATTTCAACAAGCAGTATTTTTTACTCTGCTAGATGGGAATAAAGTATGCGATAATGCGCGAAATTCCCTATTCAGGATAACGTTATGATTACTTGTGGTATCGAAATCAAAGGCAGCGAAGTCATCCTTTGCCTTATGTCTAAACAGGATGGACTCTTTCAAATTCCGGATTGCCGCCAAACTCGACACACATTGAACAACCCAAACGACAGCGAAAGCGTGCGCAAATTTCAGTTTGCACTGAAGAAACTGTTTGAAGACTACAAAGTAAAACGAGTCGTTATTCGTGAGCGCCCAACCAAAGGCAAATTCGCTGGCGGCGCGATTGGCTTTAAAATTGAAGCAGCGATTCAATTGATTGACACCGTTCAAGTGGATTTATTCAGCGGTGCCAAAGTGAAGGAGATTTTACAACATAACCCAATGCCCATTCCGTTCAAAGCAACGGGCCTACGCGCTTTCCAGGAAAGCGCCTTTACTGTAGCCTATACAGCCTTGTCTGAGCACATTCCAGAGGCATAAGTCGTTAGCATCAGAATAGAAAACGGACCCGATGACGTGTCCGTTTTTTGTCTACGTCCTATTTCACTTTCCGGCATCCTTAGTAAAAAGCGCAAGCGCAGCGTCATTGATTTTGTCTTCATCTATGTCCACAGTGACTTCCTTACTCAATATAATAGTCAAAAACCAGCTTAACACGCCCTTCAAGCCCATGACCAGAGACAGAACACAGCGAGTTGTCATAATAAAAGTGCGACAAGTAATACGATACCGACCCGTGAGACCGTTCTTCGAATGATCGAACGTGGGCAATTGATCACATTAAAAAGCCAATCCCTTGATATGACGGCGTTCTAAAGGTGGGTGGCTTATTAATACGTGCTTTTAATACGCTTATTAATACTGAAAGAAAACGCAATCTTGCCGCCTCCCCTTGAAAACATTAGGCTTAGACGCACACGTCTCCTGTCTTTTATGTATTAAGGTAAAAAATGAATATTGTCTTCCTTGGAACCTCATCAGGCGTTCCCACTAAAGCTCGCAATGTCACTGGCATCGCCGTGCGTGAAGAAAGAGGCAGCGGCTGGTATCTTGTCGATTGTGGCGAAGGCACCCAGCATCAAATCCTTCATACCAATTTGTCGATCAACGCTTTACGAGCCATTTTTATCACCCACATTCATGGTGATCATTGTTATGGTTTGCCAGGTCTAGTCGCAAGTGCCGCCATGAATGGGCGCAAGGAGCCATTGCAAATTATGGCACCAAGTGGCGTGAAAGAATGGGTCGAGGCCACCCAGCAACATACACAATTATATCTGCCCTTTGACATTGAGTTCATCTCAACCGATGACCTGCCGTCTGTCGAGTTCAGAAAGGTGCGCGTGGAAACCGCGGCCCTATCTCACAGAGTCCCCTCTTATGCCTACTGTTTTACCGAAAAAGACACCAACCCGCGTTTGGATACAGACAAGCTGGAGCGAGACAACATCCCCAAAGGCCCGCTCTGGGGACAGTTACAAAAGAGAGAAAATGTCGAACTCAACGGCAAACGAATCCAGTGTGAAGACTATTTGCTATGCGATAAAAACCCGCAAAAAATCATTATTGCAGGCGACAACGACCAACCTGAACGCTTGTCTCAACTAAGTCATGGCACCAGTGTGCTGGTTCATGAAGCCACCTATACCAAAGACATCGTTACAAAAACGGGTAACAGCTATGGCCACAGTGATGCCGAACGGGTAGCCACCTTTGCCGAGCAAGCCAAGATCCCAAACTTAGTGCTAACGCATTTTAGCCCTCGCTACCAAGCTAACCCGAACGTATCCCCTTCCATCGCAGACATTTATCATGAAGCAAAAGCCCATTATTCAGGTAATCTGTTTCTCGCCAACGACCTTGACGAATATCAGCTAAACAAAAGCCATGAATTGATAAAACGATGACACACTCATCAACGTCATAAAGGGGTTGGAATTTCTCAGCTAGCCCCCAACTCCTAAACTATTCATTCATGACTACAAGGGAGTACCACTATGAGTCGTCATTTTGATCAAGCCGAAGGCCTGTGTGAAGAAAAAGACCCCGCAACAAATGGCTTTGTGTTCAACCAAACCATGTTACGCATTGCCGATCCTGTGCGCACACTCGATTTTTATACCCGAGTGATGGGGATGACGCTATTAAAGAAACTCGATTTTCCAGACATGAAATTCAGTTTGTACTTTCTGACTCACGGTGAAGATTTTTCTGATATCAGTGACAATGAGTCAGAACGAACGGCGCAAACCTTTGGTCGCCCAGCCATGTTAGAACTGACCCATAATTGGGGCGATACCCCAGACAACACGCAATACCACAATGGTAACAGCGACCCTCGTGGTTTTGGTCACATTGGTTTTCATGTCCCCGATCTAGAAGGCGCATGCCAGCGTTTTGAAGACTTAGGAGTGCCATTCCAGAAAAAGCTAAGCGATGGCAAAATGAATAATATTGCCTTCATTAAAGATCCCGACGGCTATTGGATTGAAATATTCGATGCAAGCCGTATGGCAAATTAAGCGACACAAAGCAAAAGGCCCCTTTGTGCGAACTGACAAAGGGGCCTTTTTCTGCTGTTCAATTTCGCCAAGGCGGTACTAGGAAACCACGCCAAAACCACGTACTGACAAAGTGTCACTCGCCTTTTTTCACGCTGCCTTTATTGGATCTTTCGTTTCTTTTCTGTTTCTTGCGGTTGTTTTTCTCAGTGACGATCTTGATGGCTTCATCCTTGGTTAAGCGAGGATGCTTAGCGATCAACTCTTCCACTTTGGTATCAAATGCGGTCATTTATAAATCTCATGTAGTGAAGTACGAACTGAGTCGGTATTTTAACTCAGCAAAGATAGAGAAGATAATATTTCTTAGCAGTGGCTGATGTGTATTTTAGGCAGCAATTCTCGCCACACTGAAAAATCATAAATCTCGTTTGTATCGAGCAATCATATCTTCTTGTGATTCGGGATCATCCTTTATGGATAGCTGGTCATTAATCATCGCCCCCATCGTAGGAAAATCCGCCCTATCTATTTGCGCCTTTAAAGACCAAAGTTCAGAGCGCATTAACGCTTTAGCACAATGTAAAAACACCTCTTTGATGGTGATCTCAATACAGGTTTTGGGTGGGTTTCTATCGTCAGAAAACAAGCTTAAATATTCAGGTGAAGTTGAAATACGAGCAAGCCCGTTAATTCGAAGCGTTTCATCAACACCAGGAATCAAAAACAAACACCCGATTTGCCCCGTCTCGATAATATTAACAAGGCTATCAAGCCGATTATTCCCTTTCCCATCGGGTAAAATAATGCAGTTGTCATTGATAATTTTTACGAATCCCGGGGTTCCTCCACGAGGAGAACAATCAACAGAGCCGGATTTTGCGTAGGTAGAAATGGTCACAAACGGAGAATGCGCGAGAAAGTTACAGGAGTGACGCTCTAAGGAAGGCAACTGCTTATCTTTGGCACGCCCTTTTGCATAACCATAGAGTTCTCTGAGCTGCTCTTCGGATTCAAGATACATAAAATCTCCTTATACTTAGCGCTTAACTTCCGGAAAGAAATCAGAGTATAACGAAAAAATGGTTCTGTTCTTACTCAGTATTTTTTGCGGCATTGTTTGGCGGTAGTGTGTTTCTTTGGTTTAATTTTACTTTGACCCTGAGGTATCCCCACAAAATTACGCATGCTTAGACCTCTTCGATAACTGTTGGACGAGTTGTCTGATTTCATTCCTCCAATCCTGTTTTGATATTTGGAAACGAGTCATAACAGCTCGTTTCCCAAGGTAAACAGACTTTTACAGACTTTTACGAGACACCCACATTAAAAACCTAGCCACATCATACAAAACAAACAGCTTACCAAGACACCCACATTAAACAGCTTACCAAGACACCCACATTAAAAACCTAGCCACATCATACAAAACCATCTTCATCACAGAAAGAATTTATATAAAATTCATCATTTATCGATTCGTTAATAGCTAATTAATTGGTAAACAGGCTGGCTATTGGATTTTTAGGCGAGTGAATTTACTAATACATGATTAGTAAATAAAGAAAGTGTATGAATGGTGAAATTAACCTAGGCGAGTAATCGATTATGACTAGATCTTGGTTTTCTATTTAGTTTGTTTGAATCACAGTAATGAGCAATAGATTGTTCATCACCAACCACAGCACCAGTTCTTGCGCCAAATTCTGTCGCGATACAGAGCCTGTTCACTAGACACCCACGTTAAAAACCTAGCCACATCATACAAAACCATCTTCATCACAGAAAGAATTTATATAAAATTCATCATTTATAATTCTGTTCACTAGACACCCACGTTAAAAACCTAGCCACATCATACAAAACCATCTTCATCACAGAAAGAATTTATATAAAATTCATCATTTATCGATTCGTTAATAGCTAATTAATTGGTAAACAGGCTGGCTATTGGATTTTTAGGCGAGTGAATTTACTAATACATGATTAGTAAATAAAGAAAGTGTATGAATGGTGAAATTAACCTAGGCGAGTAATCGATTATGACTAGATCTTGGTTTTCTATTTAGTTTGTTTGAATCACAGTAATGAGCAATAGATTGTTCATCACCAACCACAGCACCAGTTCTTGCGCCAAATTCTGTCGCAATACAGAGCCAGTTTTCTGAAGATATATTGAGTCGTTGAAGAATCGGTAACAGTGAAGCATCTGTTGCGCCACGTTTATCTTCTCGGATAATTCGTCCTGTCATATCTACCAGCTCAAGGTAATCTGATAGTTCAAAAGGTAGACCATCTGGCATGTCTTCTCTGGGGTTACCGACAAAAGGATAAAGCGTTTTTGGTTGCTTTTGATGTTTAGCAGCGGCGACGCGTTTTTTAACGCTAGTGAACTCAGAGGTTTCGGGTGTTTGGCTTATTTTTGCTCTCAGTGGGTTAAGATCAACGTAGGCCATACAAGCCGCTAGTGCAGACTCATCAAGCAACG
>Ga0196899_1000011_pt1 | contig 159232 bp, 134 predicted proteins | sample VirMetDEL_Sep_01_FD_169095 | JGI IMG/M metagenome (GOLD analysis project Ga0196899, IMG submission 169095) | Aqueous microbial communities from the Delaware River and Bay under freshwater to marine salinity gradient to study organic matter... | ecosystem: Environmental > Aquatic > Marine >... | reverse complement strand
AGCGTGCTAACTTGAATGACTAACTAGATTTCTAGTTAGTTGAACTTGGTCTTCGTTGCTCTGAAGCCTTGTCCGTGTCAGCGAGGGCGTATATTAAGGATCTACAGATTTTGTGCAACACTTTTTTGAGGTTTTTTATCGTTTTGTCACATTAATTTGCTACAGCCTGAAAAACTGATCACATAACAACCAAAAGATATGAAAAAGGTCATTATTTGTATAAATAATGACCTTTTTATTTCAAATAAATCGCTCACCTACATCGTAAACTAGGTAGAAAGTTCTCGACGACGTTTTATCTCATACACAATCGCCAACACAATAGTGATAGAAATCATCACTAAACCTAATGCATTGACCGCTGGCGTTAACCCAGTTCTCACTTTGGAGGCAATATAAACAGTCAGTGTTGTATCGTAGCCTTTTACAAACAAAGTCGTGTTGTAGTTTTCAAACGATTGCAAGAAGGCAATTGCTGCCGCGGAAATAATGGCTGGTTTCAAGTATGGCAACAAAATACGACGGAACGCTTGCCATTGTGTCGCCCCCAAACTTAGCGCGGCATTTTCAAGCGTGCGATCAAAGCGCTGTAAACGCGCTAGCACCATCAGCATAACATAAGCACTAATAAAGGTAGTTTGCGCGACAATCGTTAGAAACACCCCACCACTTACTGATAGACCTTTCCAAAAAATAAGCGTCGATATACCAACAATGACACCGGGGGTTAATAAAGGTGACATCATTAGTGTATAAAGAAAGGTCTTCCCTTTGCCCTGTACAGTCGATAAAAAAAGCGCACAACAAATGCCAACAGGTACAGCAACAATCAACACACCTGCCGCAACCACAATACTTGTCCATAATGCCGTCCACATCGCGCCATCTTGAGCAAGTGCCTCAAACCACTTCAGTGTTGCCCCCCGCCAAGGTGACACCGTCGGAAAACGGCTATCATTGAAGGTCGCCAATCCCATAATAATAAGCGGGGTAAACAAATAGATAAAAAACACACCAATGTAGAAACGTATTGCATATCGCATGATTGTTTCAGACTTCATTTTGCAATGTCTCCCAATCCAACTTTAAAGACACGCATCACTAACGCAATGAAACCAATACAAATCACCAACAAGAGAAACGCATAAGCCGCGCCTTGGTTCCAATCGCCACCCTCAAAAAACCAATTATAGATAATTTGTGTAAACCATCGGCTTCCGGGTGAGCCCAGCAAAGCAGGTACAGCATAACTTCCTGCAGCCAACATAAAGGTCATAATACAACCTGTTGCAATCCCAGGCTTGGCATGCGGAATAACCACGCGCCAATGCGTTCGAATCCAACCCGCCCCCAAGTTACGTGCTGCTTTAATTTGGTTGGTATCTAAACTTTCAATGGCGTTATAAATAGGAAAGATCATAAATAAAATATAGGCGTACACCATGCCAATCAGCACGCCGCCATCACCAGACAAAAACCGGATGGGGCTATCTATGATGCCGACGCCCAGTAACAAAGCATTCAGCGGCCCCTTATAGGCAAGAATGATATACCAAGAAAAAGTCCGGAGAATCTCATTAATCCAGAAAGGAATAATCAATAGTAAGAGGCAAAGTGCCGCCTTTTGTGGCGTCGCCACTTTGGCCAAGTAAAAAGCAATTGGATAACTCACCACAAGCGTCAAAGAAGTCACCAACACACTCGACCAGATAGTTTTGAAGAAAATGGCTAAATGTATTTTATTGCTAAACAGAGTTTCATAATTTGTCAGCGAATAAACGTCTTTTGGACCACCAATATCAGCCGGAAGCAAATTCGGACGAAAGGAATAATCCACCATTAAAAGCTGTGGCAATATAACCAAAGCAATTAGCCAGATAGCAATCATACCAATAATACCAACCGCTAACCCGCTACCAAATCGGGCTTTAAGCTGACTAAACATGATGTTCTCCCGCAATCACAATGGCATCCTTCTCATTGTACGAAAGGCTCACGGGAGCACCTTTTTTCAAGGCATCAGAAAACTGATGGGTACCCAGCTGAATCGACAACGACAGGTCATTTGACGTATTGGCATTTAATGTCAAATAGGCACCTTCAAAGTTAACTTCATCTATCTTAGCTTGAAGCGTGTGCATCCCCTCCTCCGCATGCAGTCTGAAGTGCTCAGGTCGAACAAACAGAGTCGCATCAGCACCAACGTTCAAATTGCCTTGTGAACGTCCGGCTAATTTGCCCAGAGCCCCACAATCTAAGACAACAAACTCTGAATTCACCTCAATTACCTTGCCAGCAACGGCGTTATTTTCCCCCACAAATGACGCCACGAAGGCCGTATGTGGGTCTCGATATAAGGTAATTGGATCCGCCACCTGCTGAATACGACCTGCTGACATCACTGCCACTCGGTCAGACATGGTCAAGGCTTCCCCCTGATCATGGGTAATATAGATAAAAGTAATACCCGTTTTACGCTGAATGGCCTTCAATTCAGTGCGCATATGTTGGCGTAGTTTTAAATCCAATGCGGACAATGGTTCATCCAATAACAAGACCTGAGGTTCTACCGCCAACGCACGTGCAATAGCAATTCGCTGTTTTTGCCCACCAGAAAGCTCAGACACTTTTTTTGTTCCACTCCCCTCAAGAGCCACCAGTTCAAGCAAACGATCTGATGCTTTTTTGCGCTCACTTTTCGAAACACCGCGGACCTCTAAGCCAAATTCAATGTTTTCGGCGACTGTCATTAAAGGGAAAAGCGCGAGGTTTTGAAAAATCATCGAGGTAGGTCTTTTATTCGCTGGGACACCACGCATACTCTGACCACCAATTTTCACATCACCTTGTGTTGGGTCTATGAATCCACTAATCATGTTTAGAATCGTCGTCTTGCCACAACCAGATGGCCCTAAAAAACTGAAAAACTCACCTGATTCTATTTTTAAGTCGGTTTTTTGAATGGCAGTAAAATCTCCAAACTGCATGACGGTATTATCTAGATGAACACTGCTATCCATATTTCTCTCGCTGGTTATTTTTTCTCGATACAAAAAAGCCCCTCGTGAACATCACAAGGGGCCTTCGAGGTATTATGCAGACAAGTAACGATCTTGGTATTCGTTACGTAACGATACATACCATGGCTCTTGAATTGGCCACCACCAAAGATTGGCAAGATCTTGTTGGCTGTAAGAGTCTTGGAAAAACTGTTTCGTTTCGGCAGGTAATAGTGCATCTGCCCCTTTTGCAGTAGAGTTATAGCCTGTTGCTTTAACAAACATTGCACCGGCTTCTGGCGTGTAATACCAGTTAATGAATTCATAAACCGAATCCACATTGTTGGCATTTTTAGGAATAACAAATCCTTCCATCCACGCCAATGCACCCTCTTTTGGTGCACCATAAGCAATTGCCTCGCCTTCAGAGCGTAATTTAAACGCCGTGCTGTCCCAAGTTTGACCAATGATTGCACCATTCGTGCGGAAGGCACCTTGCGCTTCATTTTCAGTTGACCAGAACTGAGCAATTGCCCCTTTATGCTCAACAGCTACTTTTAAGATAACGTCAAAGTTAGCGCGCATCGCTTGTTCATTTTTGTAGGATTCCAATAATGGATAAGGCAACTTACCAGCTTTTTCTAACCACAAACCAATACCGACAAGAGCCGAATGGCCACGGACAGTAACGCCACCAGCATTCTCAGGCAGCCAAAGATCACCGTAGCTTAGCTCTTTGCTGATTTTGGCATCATTCTTATTGTAAGCAATGGCCTCTGTACCCCAATCGGAAGGAGCAAAATAACGCTTACCGTTCACAACACCACCGACATCCGATCCAGATAAAGCACTTTCTAAGCAGCCGTCCCAGTTGATTCTTTTCACATCAAGAGGCTGAACCAAATCATAATCCACATACCCAGGCACTCGGTCGACCGTTGGCATAATAATATCGAAGCCCGTACCATCCGTTGCCCGCAACGAGTTCATCAACTCATCATTTGTGCCATAAGGAGTAAAAGTCGCATTAATACCAGTTTTCGCTTTAAAGTCTGCTAGCATTTCATCGGTAATGTAACCAGCCCAAGCATAAATACGTAACTCTTTATTCGCAGCAATGGCTCTATTGATAGAAAATGGAGCAGCGGCAACAGCACCTGCAATGGAGGCACCTTTAACAAACTGACGACGGGAAAGGGTCATTCTTGAACTCCTTTGAGTTTATGATTTTTAGTGATTCATGAAAAAACGTTTGACGCTCAAAACACACTTTTATTAAACACTCGTTTAATATCCTTTTAAATTTAATACAAAATAATGACGAAAAAGTGACCATGGAAGTTTTTTTTATTCATTCAGAATGTTTCGCGATACGTAAGGCGCTAAAAGTCAAAAATAAGGCGCTTTTGGACCATTAGACCAATACCGATCAAACGCTCTCTACTCAACATCTAATACCAAGACTGTCATATTTTTGTCATCTACTCCTATTAAGGTAGTCCCATTTCCAAAATAATGTAAACAAAGTAGGTTCTGGATTGAAAATCTCCCATGTGACTCGCACGACGACCATTAGTTATTTCATTATTGCGGGTATGCTCATCGCCCTGCTGCTTTGGAGCCTAATGAAATTTCGTGATGCTTTTGAACAAAGCGATGCCTATACACAAGTTTGGTCCTATTCTTCCATCGATTTAAAACAGCTTATAGAAGGGTATTTATCTTCTGGAGAAGCGTCCACATTGCAAACAACGGAAGCCTTTATTCAAACAAAAATTCGCCCAGCATTAGGCACATTACCAAGCGACATCAGAGACCCAATTGAACAACAACTCACAGAAATAGAAAAAAGCCTTCAGTCGAATATAAGAGCGGCCGGAAAATTATCCGCCAACCCTTTTGCTCTCATCGAGAACAATGAACGGCAGACATTATTATCACTGGACGAAGCCGCTGACAAAATACAGTCTTACCAAGTTCAGACCAACCTCCAGACCGCAGCCCCTTACCTAGCAAGTCAAGCCAAACTGTATGCTGACTTGATTCATGTAAGCAGCGCAAGAAACGAATTTTTAACCAACAGCACAACAGAAAACCATGAACGCTTAAAACAAGCTGTACAGCTTTTTCAATCCCACATCAAAGACTTCAGCAATTTGCCTATACTGACACTGACCGGCGAAGAAAGTAGCAGTGCCAATGATGACCTCTCCGCACTAATGGGCTGGTCAACAGACACAGAAGATACAGCGCAAAAAGTAGATCCTTTAGAAGAAGCCAAAGCTGAACTGCACTCTTGGTCTGACCGATACTTAAAAGACGTAGACGTGAGTCTCATGGTGATTAAACAAGCCGTCGCAGCACAAGATAAAATACGCTCGCAAATAAAACAGCTGGAAGCCACCCTAAAATCGGGTACGCAAAACATTCAGGAAAGTGCTCAGGCCACACAACAACAAACCTTACTCGCCTTTTCTGTCTTTGTCATACTCATGATACTGACCACTGTTTCTGTGCATATTTTCCAAAATAAAGTTGTCGTAAAAAGTGCGAGAGATTTATACACTGCGGTGAAAGAATTAGTAGAGCACCAGAATATCAGCACATTAAAAGTGGGTAAGAATAAAAATGAATTATCAGATATTGCCCACTATTTAAACCGCTATTTAGAGCAAATAGCGGTTCAACGACAACAAAGAGACACCGAGCTTAGCAATATATCGCTTTCGCTTAATGACATGCTCAATGCCTTTGGGCAGGTACACGAGCTAAGTATGGCTTCACGCCAAGAACTTGACGACACATTAAACATGTCCAACCAAGTCGAAACCTTAGCCAATAAAGCCGAAGTCCGCGCTCAAGAGGTCGCCAGCTATGCGGCGGACACAAATACCGCCATGACGCACAGCGTGAACCAAGCTGCGTCATTGGCTGTCGCAAACCAAACGACAATGGAACGCTTAGCCAACAGTAATAATGCCTTAGCTAATTTAGCGGCCTCAGTATCAAGTGCCTCTTCGATTGTAGGCGGCATCAAAGACATTTCAGAACAAACCAACCTGCTGGCGCTAAACGCCGCCATTGAAGCTGCTCGTGCAGGGGAGCATGGTAGAGGCTTTGCTGTCGTTGCTTCCGAAGTGCGCACCTTATCCAGCCGGACCCAGCAATCATTAGAAGAGATGACCGAAATCTTTTCCTTACTCACTTCCGCCACCAACCAACTGAAAACTAACTTAGAACTGATTCAAAGCGCCTCAACGGAACAGGTCAGTTTGACGCAAGCCCTTGGTCAATCGGCGCAAGAAATCTTAGAAAAATCTAAGCAGTCTACCCATTTAGCGAAAAAAGCAACGGGGTATGCGGCAGAGCAAAAGTTAGGCATGAACAAACTCAATACGGCCGTTGTCAAAGTCCGAGAGCAGGCCAATGAATCTGAAGCTTTTATGTCAAATGTCACCAACAACATTAAGCAAAAAATTCAAGATATCACCACTACACTGGGTATCAGCTAGCCTCCTCACAAGGCCTGTTACTCAAGCCTAAAATAAAAAATCCAGCCTAAGCTGGATTTTTTTCTCACACAGTCATAACAAATGACTAAAACAATACTCGAGCTTTTATCGTGCCATCGACTTCTTTCACTTTTTCAAGCGCAAGTTCGCCAGCGGCAGCGTCTACATCCATGACCATGTAGCCAAGTTTCTCGGTTGTACGAAGATACTGGCCTGTAATGTTGATGTTGTTTTCAGAGAAGATCGCGTTGATCTTAGAAAGCACACCTGGACGGTTTTCATGAATGTGAAGAATACGATGATTATCTGCTTGAGCAGGCAAGGCCACTTCTGGAAAGTTAACGGCAGCGGTTGTGGTACCCACATCAGAGTATTTAATCAGCTTCTCAGCAACCTCAATACCAATGTTTTCTTGCGCTTCCATCGTACTACCACCGATATGAGGCGTTAGAATAACATTGTCCAAGCCACGCAATGGTGAAACAAATTCCTCATCGTTGCCTTTAGGCTCAACTGGGAATACGTCAACCGCAGCACCACCTAAATCTCCAGACTTAATGGCTTCCGCCACTGCGTCTAGATCTGCAACCGTACCACGTGAAGCATTAATGAAGATAGAACCTTTCTTCATTTGAGACACTTCTTTCGCACCGATCATCATCTTAGTAGAATTTGTCTCTGGCACATGCAAACTGATAATGTCACTGGTAGACAGCAATTCTTTCAGGCTCTTTATCTGACGCGCATTGCCTAATGGTAATTTCGTGACGATATCGTAAAAGCACACTTCCATGCCTAAAGATTCAGCCAACACGCTCAACTGCGTTCCTATGCTGCCGTAACCAATAATACCCAAACGCTTACCACGAGTTTCGAAAGAGCCCGCAGCAGATTTAATCCAACCGCCACGATGACACGCTGCGTTTTTCGCAGGAATACCACGAAGTAATAGAATCAATTGTCCAAGAACCAGCTCAGCCACGCTGCGTGTATTAGAGTATGGCGCGTTGAAGACAACAATACCCTTCTCGCTGGCGGCATCGAGGTCTACCTGGTTCGTGCCAATGCAAAAACAACCAATGGCAACCAGCTTATTCGCATGCTCTAACACACTTGCCGTTAACTGGGTACGAGATCGAATACCAATAAAATGCGCTTCCGAGATTTTCTCGATCAACTCATCTCCAGCTAACGCCGTTTTATGATATTCAATGTTGGTATAGCCTGCGTCATGCAATGCATCCAATGCTGACTGATGAACGCCTTCTAATAACAAGATTTTAATTTTGTCTTTGTCTAGAGAGTTATTACTCATGGCTCGTTCGACTTCTCTTTGGTGGTGGGGGAAAAAGTTTGCCTATATTAACACAGAATAATCTGTAGCCTAATGTCACTATGAGAATGTCTTTCATTTTAAGAAGAGCAAAACTCATAGCGAAGTCAGATTAATTAATTATGTTACGAGTTACTTAATCTTCTTAAAGTAACGATTTTCTCTGTAAATACACACCCGTTTCCACATGATGCGTATAAGGAAATTGATCAAACATGGCATATCGAACGACTTCGTGGGTACTCGACAAGGCTTCTAAATTTGCTTTCAGCGTTTCAGGGTTACAAGAGATATAAAGAATCGAATCTATTTTACGAATCAACTCAACCGTCGCATCATCTAGACCCGCTCGTGGTGGATCGACCAAAACCACAGAAGGAGTTAATTCGCTAACGCCAGCCTGAACCAAGCTCTTAGGTAATTCGACGTCCCCATTCAAAGCCGCAGACACATCTTCACTGGCCATTTTAACCACTTGAATGTTATTCATGCCGTTAATCGCGACATTGAGTTGTGCCGAATTCACTGATACTTTTGATATTTCAGTGGCAACCACCCGATCAAAGCGGCGGGCAAGAGGAATGGAAAAATTACCATTACCACAATACATCTCTAACAAATCACCTGACGCCTCTTTTGTAACGTCCAATGCCCATTCAAGCATCTTTTCATTAATGCCAGCATTAGGCTGAGTAAAGCTATTCTCGACTTGTTGATAATGGAATTTTTGACCGTTAACGGTCAATGTTTCCATCACAAAGTCACGCGTGATGATTTGCTTTTTCTTACGACTACGGCCAATAAAATGGCACGCTGGAAAAGCCTCATTTAACTGAAGCGCCGCCGTATTCCATTCTGCATCAATCGGCTTATGGTAAAGCAGACTGATTAAGGCCTCGCCTGTCGTAGTCGTTAAAAAGTCCACTTGGAAAAGCTTATGGCGCAGCACAGGTATATCACGAACAGCATCGAGCAGTTTGGGCATCAACTCATTGATAAGGCTCGATGCGGCCAAAAACTGATCCGTTCTAATGGGGGTTCTCGGATCAGCAGAGTCAAACATAGCGTAATATAAATCATCGCCTTCATGCCAAATACGGAACTCAGCGCGCATCCGATAATGAGACGGCTGACTCGCAAATACTTCCATCTCAGGCAATGACAAAGTCGCCATTAATTTGGCTAATTCAGCTTGCTTTTCTTGCAGCTGCTTTTGATACATCTCTGGTTGGATTTGATCCGGTCTCATAGCTGATACTCTTGGAAGCGATCGATACTGATTAAGCGCGGCATTATACGAGTTCCCCGCATACAAATCTAATCGCACACCACCATACCGTGAAATTAACCAACCAAATTAATGAAGGTATTTAGGCCCAAGTAAAATAGCTAAGGATAATGTGAGCGAAAATGTCCCCTCATAATCCTCATCAGCCTCATGAGTAAATTGAGGAATAACCTGCCCTATGAGCCAATCCTTATACAAGAGACGCTCATATTGGACATTATACAAAACACTATCAGGCTCAAGAGAATGCTCACCGGACTGCAAAAAACTGACTTGATACTTTAAACGATTTCTCTCGTTTAATCGTTGCTGAATAAAAAAGTTCTCACGAGCGTAAAATAACCCCTCTTTATCAAGCCAAGTGATACCAAAGTCCGTCCCTAAATCGAGACTAGGAGCAACGACATACCCCAAACCGATACCATAACGTGCGCCAATGCCTTTAGAATAATAAGCAAAAGCCTCTTGCTTCTGCCACCATTCCCATTTGTCTATCACGTCACCCTGCTTAAGGCGCACACGTATAAAAGGATCAAGCGGAAAATCAACACGGATACCCGCATCAACATCCAAACCTATATCATCTTCTATATAGCGAACCGCAGCCGATACGCTGGATCTCAGTGCCGAATCGATCAAAGTATTTTGCTGAGATGACTCTCCGCGCAAACTTTCTGGCGCTAAAGAATCCGGCTCAGATTCAACGATCAAGCGCAAACGATCCTGAGTATTCGGTAGTTTCAATCGTGTACGAAAGTCAAAAAAACCCGTACTTTTGCCTTCGTTAAAAATGGACCCAAAACGAATCTGTACGTTACTATCGGATTGCTGTGGGCTTTGGCTACCAGATAGAAACGTATCAATATTTGTTGACCAACTGCCAATTGTTTCTGAGAAAGATTCATGAGAATCGAGCCACCACGGAGCTTGATCTTCCTCACTATACTCTGCTTCAGTCACTTTGACGGTGTCATCTTCGGCCGAAAACGCCAATAAAGGCCAATAGACGACTAAACAAATTGTCATCCTATAGCCCTTACCCAGTAACATAAACTTAGTTACCCTTAAGCATTTTCTGGATCATAAGAGAGGAATTTTCAGCAGCCACTTTTAGATACTCTTCGAAGCTTTGAGGCGATTCCTTACCCGCGATGTCAGATAAAGAGCGCACCACCACAAACGGCGTAGCAAACTTAAAACAAACCTGTGCTACCGCAGCCGCTTCCATTTCGACAGCAACCAATTCTGGAAACATTGCACGCACCTTATTCACTCTCTCAGGGTCGTTCATAAAACTGTCACCTGTGCCAATCAGACCCACTTTCGCCTTCACTTGAGTCACTAACGTCAAGGCTTGTTTGGCTTGATTAACCAGTTCCATGTCAGCGGGGTAAGTCGCAGGCATATTTGGCACTTGCCCCATAACATAACCAAAAGCGGTGACATCCACGTCGTGATGAACAACTTGGTCAGAAATAACCACATCGCCAACCTGCAATTCAGGATCAAAACCACCAGCAGAGCCAATATTGATCACATACTCAGGCTTAAACTGAGAGAGCAATAAGGTAGTAGACACCGCCGCATTCACTTTACCGATACCCGATTTCAACAAAACAACGTCTTTGCCTTCAAAACGTCCAACAAAAAAATCACAGCCAGCAATAGACTGTTCACGTACCTCTGTCATCCACGCTTTGATCACAGCGACTTCTTCGTCCATGGCTCCAATTAATCCAATTACACTCATTTATTGCTCCCAATATTTGTCTTTTGTTGCATAACTTTTTCAGTAAATAGTCTTATCTGATCAACAGAGTAAGGCCACGGCATATCAAAAAATGACACATTATCCGGCATTTCAGGCCATTGCTGTAAAGAAAAAATTTGAACTTTTGGAAAAGCGGACTGAATCGCCAATAAAAGCCTTGAAGGCTGAGGCTCCAGTAACACAATGGTCGCTTCAGCATGATACGACAAGACAACCTGATAATGAGAAAGATCTGCCAACCATTGGGTAATCACATGATGTTTTTCTAACTCGGTATACCAAATCGCTTTTGTGACTCGACTGCCGCCAATCATAACCCAAGAACGCCCTTTTTCACTTGAGCAAATAGGTAGTATGCCCTCTCGTGCACAGGCTCGAACCAACACTTGATGCAAACTATAATCAAAAGAACACCCCTGTAAGGTAAAAACATGAGCATTCACCTCCACAGGCAAAGCACTGTTAAGCCAAACAAGCGGAAGATCATCGCGGTTGTATTTTAACTGCAAAGCACGAGTCATATCGGATTGTGCATTAATATCTTTATCACAACCAATTAACACAGCGTCAAACCTTTGCATCGTACTAAACTGAGTGAAGAAGCTATCGGTTGATACATACTCTTCTACGTGTGTGCCCAACCGGATTAAGGCCTCTTTAATGGCTTTTGCGTTTGGGTAATCATTCGCTACCCAAGCAACGACTTTATCCGCTACTTGAGAATAAGACTCTGCACTCTGTCCCTCTTCCCCCACCAACAAATTCAATTGCACTGCATTGTTTTGCAGGATTTTTTGCTGACCACCAAGCGTTGCCAATAACACCTTAATCATCCAATAAAAGAGCGGCCTAAACGCCATATCATTCATCGCAATCATTTCCAGTTCGGAGTCGTAAAAACGTACTGTGAGACGCCTTTCAGCCATATCATTTGACATGACCATCATGAGCAAGACTCGTATCAAACTTCTAAAACAGGAGTCCACTGCAACCACTTTTGCGCCCGCTTCAATGGAGCAATCTAATAAGGCTCTGTTTGCTTCAACGCCCATCGCGGTCATCACACGCGCACTCTCTTGACTAAATACCTCACCTATTGGCAAATAAGCCACGTCACTCTCCACGCCATCAATGTCATCTAAGACAGAAATCAATAAAGCAAGCCAACCCTGAAGATGCCTAGCTTCCAACGGCCCAGGCAAAGTAGACAGATATCCTAGCTCATTTAAAATCGCATCTGTATCCACTTTTCTTTGAACGACAGAAGACAATGGTTGCAGCTGCGCCAATTGCCACGTCAAACTCGTCTCTTGTGTGACATTTCGGCCCACCAGCAACAAGCCACGATAGTCACTCTCATTCTGGAAGGAATAGGCTCGCCATTGGTATATTTGACTTAAATTATTAATCGTCAAATCAAAAACCACCCCAAGGCCGCCCTTTAGTGCCTCCTGAATAGGTTGATGACAAGAAATAGGCATGAAATCAAATACAGTTCTAGATTTATCGGCATCGGGGAAAAGACTTTTGGCCTCAACATTGATTAATTCAACTTCCGCCACCTCATTACAGAAAATAACAGCGCTGTGAACTGATTCAGCAAGCAGCGTAAACTTATGCTCTTTTGCCCTGATAAAAGCCTTATATTCATTACTTTGTAACTGTATAGGCTGCAGTTCAGCATAAGGCAACAGAGTGTCCTCTCGACGATAAACAATGCGCTCTAAGGGAGAAAAAATTAACTGTCGAATCAAACGCAACAAAAGCAAATAACAACAAAACAAGACAAAACCGACTGCAAAGATCAGAGGCAAGGCACGGCTCAGCGTCGCAGAAGAAAGCGTATATTTTTGCATGATGTCTAATTGCAAATCAGCTTGGACAGGCGAGACTAAAGGCAAACGAGAATGCAGTACTGTGCCAGATAAATCCACCCCCACTTTATGCTCTTCAAGCAAGATCCGGTTATGCTCATTATCATAGACACTCACGGCACTTACTTGAGCACTTTCAAGCAATTCGTTCGCCAATGTGAGATTATCGTTTAACGAAATAAATCCATATAAAAAACCTAGGTTTTCCTGGGCTGCTGAAACCAACCGCTTTTTATAGATCAGTAAAATAGAATTATCTTTGGTAACAACAGACGCCCATTTATTCATCAGCCCCGCTTCTAAAACGGAATGAAAATCGACCTTTGTGAATAAACGAGCCCTTGGGTCCATCGAGTCTTCACCATTTGCCCACTCAATGTAGAAAAAATCCAACCCCCCAAAAAACAACACTTCATGATGGCTAAATAACAAATCCAGCTCTCGACCTGAAGCATAATTGCTTAACGAAAGATCTTGGCCGATGAATTTCATCTCGTCTTCCGCACGAGCCAAATAATCATTGAACGTTTGTTCGACCATACGATGCTTTAGCGCAAGGTTTGTCTCTAAAGCCGACTGATGCAAACGATCAATAAAGTACAAAATCGCCAGAGCAATGGCCACAAAAACCACACAGATTAGTATGAATGCTTTTTGCCGAAAACGACGGCGTAAACTAAAGGTTACTTCTGCCATAATTCCACCGAATAATGATGAGCTTGTAACATCATTAAACGCAAACTCTCTGAATCTAGCTCAGCAGGCATCAGCGTGGCGTTAGCCACATAAAGGTTGGGCATATTTCTTCCTTCAAGATCTAATTTAATCGCCTCAGCAACCGCAATGGCTAAATCGTCCTTCATAAACAAAACACTCACTTTCACCCGACGACTTTCTAAGTCAGCCAATCCGCTTAACGTCACCCCCCAAGTATTCGTTTGTGTTAATAAACGCTCCCCTGAAGTTTGCAAGGCGGCCACCACGCCTTCAGAAATGCCCTGAGCACAACTGAAAATAAAATCGATATCACCATCCTTCAAAAGCGTCTTTGCCGCGACAAAGGCTTCCTGCTTATCATCTGGCACCACTAAAATACGCTCAACACGACGTTTATACTTCTGCATCTCATCCAAAAATAAGTCACAGCGCACATAACCAAGGTAGCCAGATGGTAAAATCAACGCTGAGATTCTTGCTCCTGCGGGCAATTGGCGATCGAGATAACTTGCCAACATCGAGGTTGCTTTCTTTTGATCAAAACCTATGTACATCAGTGGCGGATGATTTATCCAATGCGTTAACGGTGATGCGAAATTATATAAAATCACTTTGGGTTTACCAGAACGAAGAAAACGCTCCAAAAATCGTCGCTGCACAGACCCCAATTTTGTTACCACCACATAATCTGGTGACGAATCCGTTATCTTAAGGTAAGACGTCAGATCACCGTCCCACTCAGACTTATCCGTATACGTATCTAAGCGATAGTCTATGTTTAACTCTCGCATACGTTTTCTAAAGGCGACCAATAAAGATCTATTTTCTATAGAATCAACGTCACCGAATAGCAGCAAGGCAATGCGTACAGCGTTTTTTTGAGAAACCCGAATGGGACTGGGAGGAGAACTGACAATCGTTGAAAATTGCTCGGCTAAAGGACCCTGTCTGGGGATTAACTGATAAAAATCACGGCTGTCCATTAAATCAAGCGCCATACTCGCCGCTTGCGTTGGCGGCACCGCACAGCCCAAAGTCACCCATACAACAAAAGCACACAGTCTTCGCATTACTGAATCCGATAAAACATCATAGAAAAACAATTCTAACCAAGTTAACGAACTTTGGTGATGACGGAAACAAGAAACTGCCAACAAGTACAAAAAATGTACCTAAAAAGACCCAAATACCGAAAAATAAGACGTTTTGATAAATTTTAGACATAAAAAAAGCCGACATAAAGTCAGCTTTTTTTAAAATTTGGTGCGGAAGGAGAGACTCGAACTCTCACGCCGTGAAGCACTGGAACCTAAATCCAGCGTGTCTACCAATTCCACCACTCCCGCAAGGAATGGCGAGCATTATAGGTAATTGAATTTTCCGGTCAATAGTTTTTTTACTTTTTTATTAAAAAAATCAAAAATAATTTCCCAGACCTATTTGCTCACCATTTTATTACGCATCAAGCATTTGCAAGCCTGACTTAAAAAACACGACCACCAGAATATTCACCACGCTCATAGCGCACAGCCATCTCTTCCAAATCCATAGTATGGATACGAGAAGCTTGACCAGCAGAACCAAAGGCTTCATAACGGTCAATACACACCGCTTTCATCGCTTTGATACTTTCCGTCAAATACTTACGCGGGTCAAAGTTGCCTTTGTGCTCCGCCAAACTACGACGAATCGCACCAGTTGCCGCCAGACGCAAGTCCGTATCGATGTTAACCTTACGAACACCGTAACGAATCGCTTTAACGATTTCGTCAATCGGCACACCGTACGTTTCAGGAATGTCACCACCAAATTCATTGATAATAGATAACCAATCCTGTGGAACCGAAGACGAGCCATGCAATACGATATGAGTGTTTGGAAGTAACTCAACGATTTTCGCAATACGCTCAATATCTAGAATGTCACCGGTAGGTGGACGAGTAAACTTATAAGCACCATGGCTAGTACCAATTGCCACAGCTAACGCATCAATACCAGTAGCATTAACAAAGTCTACCGCTTCTTGAGGGTCTGTTAGCATTTGGTCATGAGAAAGTGTGCCTTCAGCGCCCACACCATCTTCTTCCCCTGCTTGACCCGTTTCTAGAGAACCCAATACGCCCAACTCACCTTCTACAGAAACGCCACAAGCGTGTGCGAATTCAACCGTACGACGAGTAACATCAACATTGTACTCATAAGTCGCTGGTGTTTTACCATCAGCCATCAAAGAGCCGTCCATCATAACAGACGAGAAACCAAGCTGAATTGAACGCTGACAAATCGCTGGTGATGTACCATGATCCTGATGCATAACAACAGGAATGTGCGGGTAATCTTCAATTGCAGCAGCAATCAAGTGACGCAGGAAGTGAGAACCAGCATATTTGCGAGCACCAGCTGACGCTTGCATGATAACTGGAGAATTTACTTCGTGAGCCGCTTCCATGATGGCTTTCACTTGCTCCATGTTATTCACGTTGAAGGCTGGTAAACCATAGCTGTGTTCTGCTGCATGATCGAGCAGTTGACGCATACTAATTAAAGGCATAAAAGGTTTCCTCTGACAATTTGTCTTTATAGTCTATTTATAACGAACAGAGTTATGGTGTTAGTTAACTCTATGATCTTGTAATCATGACGCAGCTTATCGCAGGTCATGTGGCTTACGCCTTATCGTTATTGTCATACCCGACTGACATCGAGTAGGTCACTCTCTAGTTTTGTTTTCACTAACACTGCTTTCTGTGCAACTCACATCAAACTTCAAACAGTGTTAGTAAAGTAGGCTTTTCGCCTTTTATCATTTATGTAGTGCTTTAGAACGATCTTTGCCGTTCTTTATTACTAATTTTGCGCGCGCGACTCCAACATCGCAACCGCTGGCAACACTTTTCCTTCAACAAACTCCAAAAATGCGCCGCCGCCAGTTGAAATATAGGAAATTTTGTCAGCAAGACCGTATTTATCAATCGCCGCTAATGTATCTCCACCACCAGCAACTGAAAACGCATCACTGTCAGCAATCGCCTGAGCAATAACTTCTGTGCCCTTAGAAAAGTTATCAAATTCAAAGACACCGCATGGACCATTCCAAAGAATGGTTTTGGCATTTTTTAGAATATCAGCGAGCACTTGGGCAGAATCCGGACCTAAGTCCATAATTTCTTCATTATCAGCCACTTGATCAACTGGCTTAACCGTTGCAACCGCCGTTTCTGAAAACTCTGTTCCCACACGAACATCCGTCAACTCAGGAATATCCAAATCAGCCATCAGTTTTTGAGCTTGAGGGATTAAGTCTTTTTCATGCAATGACTTACCAACATTGTAGCCACGAGCGGCAACAAACGTATTAGAGATACCGCCGCCCACAATAAGCTGATCACATACTTTAGACAGTGATTCTAATACCGTTAATTTAGTCGATACTTTTGAACCACCCACAACAGCCACCAAAGGACGAGCGGGATTATCAAGCGCTTTACCCAACGCTTCTAACTCTGCCGCCAATAATGGACCAGCACACGCTACAGGTGCGTATTTAGCAACGCCATGGGTTGATGCGTGAGCACGATGAGCCGTACCAAACGCATCCATTACGAATACGTCACACAAGGCCGCCATTTTCTTAGACAAGGCTTCATCGTCTTTTTTCTCACCTAGGTTAAAGCGCACGTTTTCAACCAAAACCAGTTGTCCCGACTCAACCTCAACGCCATCCAGCCAATCTTTGACGAGTGGTACATCTTGCCCCAATAAAGTAGAAAGGTGTGTAGCAACAGGTTGAAGAGAAAACTCTTCTTCATATTGCCCTTCTGTTGGGCGACCAAGATGAGACATCACCATGACTTTCGCACCGGCCTCTAGCGCCAGCTTAATGGTTGGCAAAGCAGCACGAATTCGCGCGTCGCTGGTCACTTTTCCATCTTTTACGGGCACGTTTAAGTCTTCACGAATAAGCACGCGTTTATTCGTCAAATCCAAATCTTTCATATTCATTACGGTCATGTACGATGTCCTCGTCGTTTTAACGTCTGATGTCTCGATCCAAATTTGATTGCTCAATCACACCAGCCCAATACTTAGCCACATCCAACATACGGTTAGCGTAGCCCCATTCATTATCAAACCAACACAATAATTTCACCATACGCTTATCAATGACTTGAGTTTGCGTACCGTCTATGATCACAGAACGTGGATCATGATTAAAATCTACTGACGCATGCGCTTCTCTGGTAAACCCCATGAGTCCAGCGTATTTCAAATGAGCAGCGTGTTCCAACTGTGTATTGATTTGTTCAACCGTTACGTCGCGCTCGGTACGCAAAACCAAATCAATCACAGAAACATTTAAGGTCGGTACACGGACCGCATTACACCCCATCTTTCCGTCAAGTTCAGGCATCATACGAGTAATACCTCTTGCTAAACCAGTATCGACGGGAATAATAGAGCTCAATGCAGCACGGGTCAGACGTAAATCTTTTGTATGATAGCCATCAATCACTGGCTGATCATTCATCGCCGAATGAATGGTCTGAGTCATACCATGCACAACGCCACAAAATTGCTTCACAATGTCCAATACAGGAATCAAACAATTTGTCGTACAAGAAGCAGCCGACACAATACGATGCTCTGCCTGTATATCATGATTATTAAAACCATACACAATGGTCGCATCCACATCCGCAGCAGCGGGTTGAGACAGCAATAATCTTGGCACACCCGCATTGAGATAAGCTTGCGCCCCATCTCTACCAGAAAAACTGCCAGAACATTCAAGCACCATGTCTAACTCAAGAGCAGACCAGTCCAATTTTTCAGGCGTTTCACAAGAAAAGCACAAGATAGCATCATCACCAATAAGCAATGCATTGCCTTGGGTTGAGACAGGTTTGGGAAAGCGACCATGCGTGGTGTCATAGCGCGTTAAATAACTGATTGTCTCAATATCAGACAATTCATTGATAGCAACCACTTGGATGTGATCGCGATAGCCGTTTTCATAGAGCGCCCGCAATACCGAACGTCCGATACGACCATAACCATTGATAGCGACTCGCAACATAGTCCTACTACTTCATCGCAAAGAAAGTGACTAACAACGCATCACCCTCCGCCTTAAAAAAGGAAAAAGAGGCGCACAGATGCACGCCCCTTTTCTTAGCAAACAATACCCTTACGCGGCAAGAATTTTCTCAGCCGTCGCAACCACATTGTCTACCGTAAAGCCGAAGTGTTTCAACAAATCGCCACCAGGTGCAGACTCACCGAAAGTCGTCATCCCCACCATGGCACCTTCGAAACCAACGTACTTGTACCAATAATCCGTATGTGCGGCTTCGATGGCAACACGCTTAGTCACACTGCTTGGCAACACAGACGCTTTGTAAGCCGCATCTTGTGAATCAAATACGTTTGTTGATGGCATAGACACTACACGTACTTTTCTGCCCTTCGCTGTCAACGCTTTCGCTGAGTCCATTGCAAGACCCACTTCAGAGCCCGTTGCAATTAGGATAAGGTCTGGCGTACCAGCACAATCCTGCAACACGTAACCGCCTTTTGCGACGTTCGCCAATTGCTCTGCATCACGTGCTTGCGCAGGCAAGCCTTGACGAGAAAAAACTAATGACGTTGGGCCATCACGACGCTCAATGCCCGCTTTCCATGCCACCGCAGTCTCTGCCGCATCACATGGACGCCATACAGACATGTTAGGTGTCATACGTAAGTTAGCAAGCTGCTCTACTGGCTGGTGAGTCGGACCATCTTCACCCTGACCAATCGAATCATGGGTGTAAACAAATAGGTTCTGAATACCCATCAACGCTGACATACGAACCGCATTACGCGCGTATTCCATAAACATCATGAAGGTCGCGCCGTAGTTAATAAAACCACCGTGCAAAGACGCACCATTCATGATGCCACTCATACCAAATTCACGCACCCCGTAGTAAACATAATTACCGGCTGGGTCGTCTTGAATCCCTTTCGAACCAGACCAAAGCGTTAGGTTTGAGCCGGCAAGATCGGCAGAACCACCTAGCAATTCTGGTAACATAGCACCAAAGAAACCAATCGCATTTTGCGACGCTTTACGGCTGGCGATGCTTTCGCCTTTGTCTTGGCATTCTTGGATGAAGACTTTCGTTTTCGCGTCGAAATCCGCAGGCAATTCGCCTTTAATCACACGACGTTCAAATTCGGCAGCCAGCTCAGGATAAGCGGTTTTATAAGCTTCGAACTGAGCATTCCATTGCGTTTCACGTGCAGCACCTGCTTCTTTTGCATCCCAACCAGAGTAAACATCAGCAGGGATTTCAAAAGGTGCATAAGGCCAACCTAGGAACTCACGCGCTGCTGCGATTTCTGCATCACCTAGTGGTGCACCATGGCAATCATGGCTACCCGATTTATTCGGTGAACCAAAACCGATAATGGTTTTGCAGCAAATCAAACTGGGTTTCGTCGTTTCGGCTTTTGCCGCTTCAATCGCTGCTTTAATCGCTTCTGGATCATGGCCATCTACGTCAGCAATAACGTGCCAACCGTAAGCTTCAAAACGTTGTGGTGTATTGTCTGTAAACCAACCTTCAACATGACCGTCGATGGAGATGCCATTGTCATCCCAAAAGGCAACCAGCTTGCCTAGACCCAACGTCCCCGCCAATGAAGCGGCTTCATGAGAAATACCTTCCATCAAACAACCATCGCCAAGGAAACAATAGGTATTGTGATCTACAATCTGGTGGCCTTCGCGGTTAAATTGCGCGGCTAGGGTTTTCTCAGCAATCGCCATACCTACCGCGTTACTGATACCTGCGCCCAACGGACCTGTTGTGGTTTCTACGCCATCGGTATAGCCGTATTCCGGATGACCTGGTGTTTTAGAGTGAAGTTGACGAAATTGTTTTAACTCTTCGATTGGCAACTTGTAACCAGACAAATGCAGTAAAGAGTAAATCAGCATAGAGCCATGGCCGTTTGACAACACAAAGCGATCACGATCTACCCATTTTGAATTATTGGGGTTGTGCTTTAAAAAGTCATTCCATAGCACTTCAGCGATGTCTGCCATCCCCATTGGCGCACCTGGGTGGCCTGAGTTAGCTTTTTGAACAGCATCCATACTCAAAGCACGTATGGCGTTAGCAAGTTGTTTGCGAGACGGCATGGTTATTCTACTCCTGATAGCTTAACGAACAATAGAAGAAACATTCTCTACGGGATAGAGCCACCATGCAATGCTGACCCCATCATTACGCCCAAACATTGGGCAGAGAAAATGAAAATACACATAAATCGGCACCATCGTAACAAAAAAAACGACCTTTGCCTCATTAAAATCTGCAGATCGGGTTGATATTTAAACAACTCTAGTCCATCATTTGACCCACTAAAAGCGTCGATTTGTTTCGGCTTGCGGACGCTATATAAATTCAGCTAAACAGAAGCAATATCACCTGTTTAGCTTTTTTGAAATATAAACATTGCTAAGCGGGTTTTTTTATACCTATTTAGCGCTTATCCATCATTTTTGATAGGGGCACTAAACATGTCAGAATATTCTTTATTTACTTCAGAATCTGTTTCTGAAGGCCACCCAGACAAAATCGCCGACCAAGTATCCGATGCTATTCTTGATGCCATTCTGGCTGAAGACCCAGAAGCGCGTGTCGCTTGTGAAACCCTAGTCAAAACAGGCATGGTATTGGTAGCCGGTGAAGTGCGCACTAATGCTTGGGTCGATATTGAAGAGATCGCCCGCGGTGTTATCCGTGAAATCGGCTACAACAGCTCAGACATGGGCTTCGACTGGGAATCTTGCGCTGTCATGAATGCCATCGGCAAACAATCTGCCGACATCGCGGTCGGTGTTGACGAAGCCGGCGAACACGAACAAGGCGCAGGCGACCAAGGTTTGATGTTTGGTTTCGCCACCAACGAAACCGACGTATTGATGCCAGCGCCTATCACTTACGCACATCGCTTAGTTCAACGCCAAGCAGAAGTGCGCAAAAATGGCACACTTGACTTTCTACGCCCAGATGCAAAAAGCCAAGTCACCTTCCGTTACGACGAAAACGGCAAGCCCTGCGCGATCGATGCAGTGGTTCTTTCAACGCAGCACAGTGCGGCCGTAAAGCAAGCGGACCTTCGTGAAGCGGTTATGGAAGAAATCATCAAGCCGGTTCTTCCTGCAGAATGGTTATCTAAAGAGACAAAATACTTCATCAACCCAACTGGCCAATTCATCATTGGTGGACCAGTGGGTGATTGCGGTTTAACGGGGCGTAAAATCATCGTTGATACATACGGCGGCATGGCGCGTCACGGCGGTGGTGCCTTCTCCGGTAAAGATCCATCCAAGGTTGACCGTTCTGCAGCCTACGCGGGGCGTTATGTGGCGAAAAATATCGTTGCCGCAGGACTTGCTGATAAATGTGAGATTCAAATCTCTTACGCCATCGGTGTGGCTGAACCAACGTCTATCAGTATCAATACTTTTGGCACAGGCAAAGTCAGCGATGCGGTGATTACGCAGTTGGTGCGTGAACACTTTGAATTACGCCCAGCCGGCTTAATTAAAATGCTCGACCTAAAACGCCCAATTTATCTACCAACAGCGGCGTACGGTCACTTTGGTCGTGAAGGTGAAAACTTCACTTGGGAAAAAACCGACAAAGCAGACGCATTACGCAAAGCCGCTGGTTTATAATTTTCTGATTTTCCGTTATAAAGCCTTCTGCTGCCTAAATCTTATTTAGGCAGCAGAAGGCTTTTTTGTTTCTCTCTTTTTATTTATTCAAAACCATAAGGCAAAATCATGCGTATTCCACGAATTTTTATCGACTTAGAACTCAACGAGAATACCACCCTTGCTTTACCTGATTCCGCGTTTCAGCATCTATGCAAAGTACTACGGTTAAAATCAGACCACCCTCTTCGTGTGTTTAATGGCCAAGCGTTTAACGGTAAAGGCGGTCAATTTAATGCCATACTGTGCGATGTCGAAAAACGTTCTGCTAATATTCGCGTCACCGATTTTGAAGAACTGGATAATGAATCCCCCATTCAAGTGACGATTGGACAAACGCTGTCTAGAGGCGAGCGTATGGATTACGCCATACAAAAATCCGTCGAAGCTGGAGTATTTGCCATTCAGCCACTTTTTAGTGAGCGCTGTGAAGTCAAACTACAAGAAAGTCGAGCGGAAAAGCGCCAGCAGCATTGGCAACAGGTTGCCATTAGCGCCGCAGAACAATGTGGTAGAGGCATGGTTCCCATCGTCTACGCCCCTATGGAATTACATGAATGGGTAGAGAAATGTAACGAAATGTTAAAGCTTACGTTGCATCATCACAGCGCCAAACCGATTAGTCAGTACGAAAAACCCTCTAATAATCGCGTAGCTTTGTTGATTGGTCCAGAGGGCGGCCTAAGTGAAAAAGAAGTCCAACTGTCTGAAAAAGCAGGATTTAATGCCATTACACTGGGGCCCAGAGTACTGCGGACAGAAACCGCTCCCGTTGTTGCCCTCAGTGTTATTAATACCTTATGGGGCGATATCTAGTCTATTCTTATGGCAAGCAATCACTAACAGAATCACTACATATTCAACGTATAAATGGCTTTACCATTTTAGTAGGACTCAATAAAGGACAGATGATCACATGTTTTACCGAATCGTTTTGACTTGTACGGTATGTATAGGGACAGCTCTGCTACCTGCAACGGCCCAAGCTCTAACACTAGAGGAAGCCACCTATATTGCGATAGAGAATAACCCAACGGTTAGACAAGCCATTGCCGAATATCGAGAATCCAAAGAAAATGCCGAGATAGCACGACGCTCAGGTTACTATCCAAGCGCCAATCTCTCAGCAGGTATTGGCCGTGAAACCACCTACGCAGACAACACAAACTCAGACGATGTTGACTTGACACGACGCGAACTCACCCTTTCATTAAACCAACCGTTGTTTAATGGGTTTTCCACAAAAAACGAGATTGATCGGTTAAACAGCGAAGCGGAAGCCAATCGCTGGAATGCGCTGATTTCCGTTGAGAATACGGCACTGGAAGTCGCTCAGGTGTTTGCGAATGTCTTACGCTATCGAGAACTCGTCACACTTGCCGAGCTTAACCTCAAAACGCATGAGCGTATTTACGGGCAAATTAAATTAAAAAGCGACTCTGGCGTTAGTCGTCAATCTGACCTCAGCCAAATCACAGCCAGACTTGCGAAAGCCAATGCCAACCATCTAGCCGCCGTCAACAACCTTCGGGACGCCGAAAGTAACTATCTCAACATTGTTGGAGAGTTACCACCAGAAGACCTAATTTATCCCGTTCCTGATCAAGACCTTCTCCCTCAAAGTTTAGATTCCGCCATCAGCCAAGCGTTGCAAAAGAACCCAGCGATTGAAGGCGCACGTTGGGATGTAGCGGCCACGGAAAGCCTCGAGAAAATTGCTGATGCAAGCCTGTATCCCAACGTTAATTTTGTTTTAGAGCGAACATGGAATAACAACATAGACGGAGATGAAGGACCAAGTGAAGATATGTTGGCCATGATTCGACTGAACTATAATTTATACAGTGGTGGCACTCAAAAACGTCAAAAAGAAGTCGCCGTTCAACAGAATATTCAAGCGTCTGAAATTCGCCGAAAAACCATTAGGGACACGGAACTCACCGTGCGCTTAGCGTGGGCGGCATTTGAAGCAACAACAGGACAAAAAGAACACATTCGACAATACGTTATTGCCACAAAGGAATCCCAAGTCGCTTACGAGAAGCAATTTCGCCTTGGCCGTCGTACATTACTAGACGTGCTTGACAGTGAAAACGAATTATTTCAGGCACGCCAAGACTACGTTAACGCAGATTACGACGAACTTTTTTCAGAGTTTCGTTTGTTTAATGCCAAAGGTGAGTTAATGCGCGCCTTCCGTATTTATCGCCCTCAACTACTTGGTTTCAATGATGAATTTGATAAAAAGAAAGTCATTCCTAAGGCCGGACCAACCGCGATTGACGAATTAAAAGCGGCCGAAAAAACACTGCAAAAGACACCACCGGTCCCAAAATCAAAGACTCCTGCAGAGGGAACCAAAGGCGTCCCAGAAAACGAGCTATTCTTAGAGGCTGATGAAAACAGCGGAAGCTGGTAGCAAAAACAGCAATAGGAACAAAGCCATTGGGTCAATGTATTCTACATACTAACCAATGGCTCTGTACTCAGTAATAAGTACCCACACTTTGGACTAATCTTCACGGCGCGCAGGATTTTTATTCATAAACATAACTATCTACAAATCGTGGCTGTTTTTTCTTCTCAGCGCCCCCATATTTCTATAGCATCATCCTTATTAATCGATTTATAAAAGCATTAATATACCGCTTTCGCTTTAGGAACTTACCCTATGACTATCAAACTCGGCATCGTTATGGATCCTATTTCATCCATAAACTACAAAAAAGACACGTCACTCGCCATGTTATGGGCCGCTGCTGAGAAAGGTTGGCAGCTTATTTACATGGAACAAAAAGACTTATTTTTAGACAATGGTAAAGCCTATGCCATGACCCGCCCATTACAGGTTTATAAGGACCCTGCGCACTTTTACGACCTTGGCGAAGAAACCAAAATGGCCATGGGCGATCTGGACGTTATTTTAATGCGTAAAGATCCGCCATTTGACAGTGAATTTGTCTACAGCACCATGATTCTAGAGCAAGCAGAAAGAGATGGTGCGCTTGTCGTTAACGACCCAAAAAGCTTACGCGACTGTAACGAAAAACTGTTCGCGACGCAGTTCCCGCATTGCTGTCCACCGGTCTTGGTCACCAGACGAGCAGACTTACTCAAAGGGTTCCATAAAGAGCATGGCGATGTCATTTTCAAACCACTAGATGGCATGGGTGGTAGCTCTATATTCCGCATCAAGCCTGATGACTCGAATATTAGTGTCATTATTGAAACGCTCACTAATATGGGCGTAGAGCAAATCATGGCACAAAAATTCATCCCTGAAATCAAAGACGGCGATAAGCGCATTTTGGTCGTCAATGGTGAACCTGTGCCGTTTGCGCTAGCACGCATTCCGGCATCAGGCGAAACTCGTGGCAATTTAGCCGCAGGTGGTCGTGGCGAAGGTCGCCCTTTAACAGAACGTGATCGTTGGATTTGCGACCAGGTCATCCCATCACTAAAAGAAAAAAACTTAATGTTTGTCGGCTTAGATGTCATTGGTGATTATCTCACCGAAATCAATGTCACCAGCCCAACATGCGTTCGTGAATTAGATGCTCAATTTGATCTAAATATCGCCATGATGTTAATAGAAGCCATCGAAGCACGTCTTCAGTAAGAGCAACATGCGAGTAATAGATAAATTTTCTGTCGCACTTTTCATCGCCATTAGCTTCCATGTGCTAATGGTGATGATTGTTGGTTTCGATTTTCAGCTTCCCTCCCCCAAACCCAAAACACTAGAGGTAACACTGGTCCAACACACCACAAGCCCGCCTGTTGAAGCCGACTTTATTGCACAAGCGAACCAACAATCCAGTGGTACAGAACTGCGTAAACAAAAACTCACAACAACAGAAGAAGCGCGCTTCTTAGCCGATACGATTCAGGAAATATCGCCTCCTATCCAACCTCAACTCGCTTCTGCCGAGCCCGTTGATGAACCCAACCTGCTGGCGACAACCAATCAAGAGGCTGTATTTGAAGTCGTAAACGAATCAGAAAAAGAGCCCAAAACCTTAGAGGAACAGTTTCGAGGGGAAACACAGCTGCCAAGTCACCTCTCTAATGACATAGCAACTTTAGAGGCTTTACTGGATCAGCAACGTCAATCCTATGCCAAACGCCCAAGAATTCGTCGCCTCACTTCAGTCTCTGCTAAAGCCGCGATAGATGCCCAATATCTGGATGACTGGCGCCGTCGAATTGAACGCATTGGCAATATTCACTACCCAGAAGAAGCAAAACGTAACCATCTGTATGGTGAGCTTCGCTTGGCCGTTATCTTGCTGCCAAATGGCTACGTGGATGATATTGAAGTACTTCATTCTTCTGGTATCAGAGTATTAGACGATGCGGCTATGCGCATTGTTCGTCTTGCAGAACCCTTTCAAATATTTCCCAGCGAACTCAAAAAAGAAGTCGATAAGCTAGAGATCATTCGCACGTGGCGATTTGTCCCTGGTAATCAATTGCAAAGCCAGTAAGACTAAAAAATAACAAACAAAAAAAGCCCTCAAATGAGGGCTTTCGTTGTCTTACTGATGAACACAAGAGCACGTCAGTCGAACTGACCATCTCCCATCGCAAGACGAATTTTCTTCATCGCATTTTTTTCAAGCTGACGAATGCGTTCAGCAGACACACCGTATTCATCGGCCAAATCATGCAAAGTCGACTTAGCATCTGACAGCCAACGCTGCACTAGAATGTTTCGACTACGTTCATCAAGATCCGCCATCGCCACTTCAAGACGCTGGTTGGAGTCTTCTTCCCAGTTACCACTTTCAAGCAACATGGCTGGATCTGAACGGTGATCCTCTAGATACTGAGAGGGCGCTTGAAATGCACTGTCATCATCGTCATCAGCGGATGCATCGAATGCCATATCGGAAGAGCTTAAACGTCCTTCCATCTGGCGAACCACTTCTGGTGTTACACCTAAGTCACTGGCCACCGATTCGACTTCTGAATTGCTGAACCAAGACAAAGATTTTTTCGCACTGCGGAGATTAAAGAACATTTTACGTTGCGCTTTCGTCGTCGCCACTTTCACAATGCGCCAATTCTTCAGAATAAATTCATGAATTTCGGCCTTGATCCAATGCACTGCAAACGATACAAGACGCACACCGACTTCCGGATTAAAGCGTTTTACCGCTTTCATCAAGCCAACATTGCCTTCCTGAATGAGATCGCCTTGGGCTAAACCGTATCCAGAGTAACTTTTCGCGATGTGCACAACAAATCGTAAGTGCGACATAACCAAAGTACGTGCGGCTTCAAGATCTTCCTGATAATAAAGACGATCTGCCAACGCTTTTTCTTCGTCGGCCGTTAAAATTGGAATTCTGCTAATGGCTTGTATATAAGACTCTAGGTTCTGACCTGGAATCATCATGTCTATAGGCTGAAGAGCTTTACCCATCTCTATTTCCACCTTTCTAGTTGTTCATGCCGTGTATGACAAAATACTACCAAGTAAATTCTGCTTGTGTGTGACATAAATGTGAATAAACCATGGCTATTATCTTCGTACTGATTTTAGCCTTTCATAGTCACTGCAGCTCAATGTTTGTGATGTGTCGGTTAACCGCAATCCACGCGCCAACCACCCCCACCAAAGCACTTATAGTTAAACATAAAATAATTTCATCTGCATTAAAAGTCTGTAATTGAAAGCCACTCTGATAGAGCTCAATCAATCGCTCTGCAGGCGTACTCACCCACCAGCTAAGCAAGAGAATACATAGGCTAGCAAACAAACCACCTAAGAGACCAAACCAAAGCCCCATGTATAAAAAGGGGCGACGTATATACGCATCCGTCGCTCCCACCAACTTCATGACTAACACCTCATCACGACGACTTTCTACTGCCATACGAATGGTGTTGCCCACGATTAAGAACACAGCAACAATCAATAGCACCGATAACGCGTAGACAAATCGCTGCCCAAAACTCAGTATATTGGCAAGACGCTGTAACCATTGTGCATCCAATTCTGCGTATTCCACTTCTTTTTGCGCCGCAAGCTGGTCTCGTAACGCTTGTAAGCTTGCCAGAGTATTTACGTCTACAGTAAGAGTGGGGATCACACGCAATACAATCGGCAAAGGATTTTCAGGTAGCGATGACATAATTTGCTCATAACCACTTGATTGCTCAAAATAGCGCAAGCCTTCTTCTTTCGAAATGTATTCAACAGATGCCACATTATCCAACGCCGAAAGACGATGCGATAACGCAAGCGCTTGTGTGTCTTCTAAATTGGAAAAAAGATACAGAGTAATGACTGACTGCTGTTCCCATTGATCAGTGACAGATTGCACATTTTTCAACAACACATACAAACCGCCAGGCAAAGACAATGCGATCGCAATCACCATCACCGTCATAATGCTGGCCAATGGATAACTGACCAAGCGCATAAAACTTTCTGTTAGTGTTTCTTGGTGTTGACGAAAGTACTTAATAGGGCTGAAAGACGTCCCCGTTGACCAGCTATGCTTAGTCGCTTTAATCGACTCTCTGGTCGCGCCTCGTTGATTGGGTTTTTGCACCATCTAGCCAAACCCTCCGTCATTCACCATTCGACCTTGGCTCAACGTCAAAACACGATGACGCATACGAGCAACCAAAGCCAAATCATGACTGGCAACAAGAACCGTCACACCGACCCGATTAAACTCCTGAAACAAGTTCATAATCTCAGCAGACAATTTAGGATCCAAATTCCCCGTTGGCTCATCCGCTAACAAGAGCTGCGGCTTATTCACAACGGCTCGGGCAATACCAATGCGCTGTTGCTCGCCCCCTGATAAGGCCATTGGGTTGTATTTTTCTTTATCCAAGAGACCCACTTTATCCAAAGCAGCACGCACTCGCTTAGCAATCTGTTGAGAGTCCGCACCACTCACTTGCAGTGGTAAAGCCACATTATGAAAAACACTTCTGTCCAATAACAACTGATGGTTTTGAAAGACCACGCCCACTCGACGTCGATGATGAGGAATCGCTCTACGACTCAAAGTTCGTAAATCCACACCATCAACCAAGATTTGACCTGAAGTCTGACGCTCAATCATCATCATGAGTTTCATTAAAGTACTTTTACCGGCACCCGAATGCCCAGTAAGAAAGGCCATTTCACCCTGCTGCAAATGAAAACTCACTTGCGACAGCGCCTCTTGTCCACTCTCGTACTTTTTACCCACTCGTTGAAATTCGATTTCCACGCTAATCCAGCATCCTTAAATTAGAGAAAATAGTAATAAAGAACCCACTCACCTACTCACTATCAAACAAGGCGTCAACAAACTCTTGAGCCACAAAAGGACGCAAATCCTCCGCTTGTTCACCAACACCAATATAACGTATAGGTAATCCGAATTGTTTAGCGATGGCAAAAATAATACCGCCTTTTGCGGTGCCATCCAATTTCGTCAGCGTAATGCCGCTCACACCAACCGCTTCGGAAAACAGCTTAGCCTGACTAATGGCATTTTGACCCGTTCCGGCATCCAAAACCAACATCACTTCGTGTGGCGCTCTTTCATCTAGCTTCTTCATGACGCGAACGACTTTTGACAGTTCATTCATCAAGTTAGCTTTATTTTGTAAGCGACCTGCTGTATCCGCTATCACGATATCGATACCCTTAGCCTTTGCAGACTCAATGGCATCATAAATAACCGACGCAGAATCCGCTCCAGTATGCTGCGCGACAACAGGAACATTATTGCGCTCCCCCCAAACTTGCAACTGTTCAACGGCCGCAGCACGAAAGGTATCACCCGCCGCCAACATAACACTTTTACCTTCTGCCTGATATTTTTTCGCCAATTTACCAATCGTTGTCGTTTTACCGACTCCGTTTACTCCCACCATCAAGATGACAAACGGACCGTCTTGACTCACGGGGTCAAGTCCTTGTTGAGATTGACTAAGAATACCTTCCATATCGGCTTTTAAATGCGTTAGTAAGGTGGAAGAATCTTTTAGCTCTTTGCGATTTAATTTGTCCGTCAGACCACTGATCAAGGTTTGCGTCGCGTCAATTCCAACATCCGCCATCAATAACTGTGTTTCCAGAGCTTCCAGCAAATCATCGTCAACTTTTTTATGTCCTCCAATTACTGAAGACAAACCACTCCCTAAACCGCTACGAGTACGAGACAGACCCGATTTAATACGCTGCGACCAAGACAGAGCTGGCGAAGATGGGGTTGGGGGCTGTGCAACAGATACTTCTACTTCACGCTCGACGAGACTTGCTTGTTTTTCATCCACATCCACCGAAGAAGCAGCTTCCCCTAAATCCGTTTCATGGGATGCCGCCGCTTGCGCGTCTTTTTGCTTCGCTGCCGCGATACTGGCATCCATTTTTTTAACAAAACGACGACGAATCACAAATGCCAAGATGGCTAAAAGCGTACCAATAACAATGGGAACATAACGCGCATATTCACCAAGATACGGCGTAAAAAAAGCAACAATTTGATTAACAACTTCCATTAAATCGATCTCTTTATTTTGACTGATGCAGTAAACAACCGTGAAATGCTATGATTAGACATAGCGCTACATATATGAACACTTACAAACCATTATTTTAACATTATTCTGGCTCGCAAACAGGCTTAGTTTTCATCAAACATTCTTCTCTTTCTAAGGCAAATTATGTCCGATAACAACAAACCTCTTTTCAGTAGACCAGTATTAGCAGCCATTATGCTGTTCTGCACATTGGCTATTTGGCTACTAAACCTCACCGCACCGGCTAATAAATTTCCCACACCCAGTTTAGAAAAATGGACCACGACATCGGGCATTCCCGTTATCTGGCTCAAACAAGAGCAATGGCAAGCAAGTGACAAATTGGAAATTCGCTTTGCCTTTCGTGCAAACACCCGCAACATGCTGCTGACTCAAACAACGCTTGCCCTTTTAATGAGCGACTCTCTACCGCTTAGCACAGCGTCTATTAATCAAAGGTTAACGCCTTTAGCGGCCAGCGCAAGCAGCTATTATGATCACGAAAGACAAACTATAGGGGTGACATTGAGTAATGAGCCGCAATATTTAATGCCAACACTGTCCTTGCTGAGCAATTGGCTAAAAGCACCGGAATTCAAGCGTCGAACCTTTGACAATTGGCAACGTCAACAACACGCTAACCCTCCAGTACAACACGAACTTGAAGAAGTACTGTTTTTTGACCCTACTCAGCCAGATGAAATATCAGAGCATTCAGCGATATCACTGCAAGACGTGGCAAACTATTATCAAGACTTAACAACCTCAGCGAGCGCCATTTTTATCATTGGAAATATGACTCCCGACTCCAAAACAGCCATTCAAGATGCAATTAACAACATAAGCCAAGACTATCGTCTAGCAAATCAAACAACAGAACCTCTTCAACATGCACTCCTTAGTGCGACGATTCAGCAACAGGAAGGTGAGCTTTGGCAAACCCGCAGTGCTTTAGCGCTCTCATCCATTACCTCTGTTACAGAGTGGATTAGCTTACAAATATGGGGCGCCGATGTTGTTGCCACACTGAACCAACAACCACATATTGATTTTGCTCAACTCGCCTTAATATTATCACCACAAAACCCTTGGGCGTGGTGGAGCATTCAGTATGGCAGTAACGTCACCACGAATGCCCCTACCGACGACGTTTCGCGTTTTATTAATGCCAAAAGCCTCATTTTTACCGAACAAGTACCGTCTATCAAGTATCCCAAGACATTTCAAATGCTATTCAATGACTTCAAACAACAACTCGAACAACAAAGCTTATCGCCCACTTGGTGGAGTAACATCGCGACTCAAGTCACAAACCAGAATGACTCATTAACCTTGGAAAAATTCGCTGCCGACTATCAAGAAGCGATGAATAATTTCTCGCTTGAAGAGTACCAAGCCACACTTAAAACCTTATTAAAGCCATCGTCCTATCAAGAGATTCAGGTTTATCAATGAAAAAAAACACCCCCAGTAGTGCAGTCAACAACAGCAAAGCAAAAGCCTCAAAACTGCGTATCATCGCGGGTGAATGGCGATCGCGCCAAGTACCCATTCCCGCCGTTGAAGGCTTAAGGCCCACACCGGACCGAGTAAGAGAAACCCTGTTTAACTGGATCAACCATCAAATTCCAGGAGCGGTCTGTGGTGATCTATTTTGTGGATCAGGCGCGCTGGGGCTAGAAGCGCTATCGCGTGGCGCCAAACATCTTACGTTTGTGGATAATTCACGTGTCGTTTCACAACAAATGACCGCCAACTTAGCCACCTTAGGTGCGACTGATAAAGCGAAGGTAATCGCGAAAAACGCCGCCGTTTTTCTAGATACCGTGACACCGCATGCGATGGACATCGTATTCTTAGATCCACCGTTTCGTAAAGGCTGGCTGGCTCAAATCATTCCATTGCTCGAAAAAGGTTGGCTCGCATCACGAGCTTTAGTCTACATCGAAATGGAAAAAGAAGCCGCGCTTCCCACGCTTCCCGCTCACTGGAGATTAATAAAAGAAAAAAATGCAGGACAATTGGTCTATCGGCTATTCGACATCAATAAATAAACCCTATCAAAACCGCCCTAACCAAATTAGGGCTTTTTTTTGCACGTAAAGTACCCGAACGCCCCACAAAGAAGCAAACATCAGCCTCCTTCTCCATTATCACGCCAAATATAACAGGTCACTTTTGGTATTTTTAGCACGATGCTTGCATGATCTGAAATCACTAGGTGCTACTTAATTTGCGCACACTCTCTCTAACGCTTCTCTATTATGATCAGGAAAGTCATCATGTTAGCCAACCTATCCTTCAAAACAAAATTATTGCTGCTGCTTGTTACAGCCGTTTTGGGTTTCATCATAGTGACCTTTGTTGCCATGAAAGGTCTTTCTTCTCAGCAGGACGCCAACAACGAACTTAGAAAACTCTCTAAAATTCAGGCATCAAATGATCAACTCAGCATTCACATGCTAGAAATTGCCGACCAGCTAAGATCCATTTCGGTCGACAACTATTCCGATTATGTCGCTAGCGCCAATCAGCAAATAGAGCAAAACAACCAAACCATTACAGCCAACATCGCACAAGCCAGTCGACTAGATTTAAAAAGCGCTCTTGAAGACAATCTTGTAGCCATGAATGACTACAGCCAAGCCCTCATGATGCTGATTGATAAACGCCACACGATAGGTTTTGATTCCTCCTCTGGTTTGCGCGGCAACGTCAATACAATGGGGGAAGAAATAAGTGAGGACATCAAAAGCCTTAGTCTACTAAAACGAGAGTTTACAAATGTTCGTAAAGCCGAGGCAAGCTACCTCTCCGATCCCAAAGACAGCACATTGGCCGAATTTACCGATAGTTTCTCTCGCTTTGATAACCGTATAGAGAACTTTGGCTTTCAAGATACCCACGGCGTCAAAGCCAACGCTTATCGCGATGCGCTTGTTCAATATGGTAAAGAATACCAATCTCTGGATGTCATAGAAGCCCAATTTACGGAACAAAAAGAACGCTTTAATGACAGCCAGCTCAAGGCCAGTCAGCTCATTGAAACGACCATTGCCCAAGCCGAAACCGACGCAGAGAAAAGCTCAACTCAAGCCAATATTACCCTTCTTTGTGTCAGCACGGGGGTCATTCTTTTCGCCGCCTTACTCATGGTTGCCATTGGTCGCAGCGTTAACATGACGCTACACAACATCATTAGCGATCTAAACAAGGTAAAAAAAGGAGACATGTCTTCCAAAGCCGCCATTAACAGAAAGCGCAACGATGAATTTGACCAGCTCAGTCAGTCGCTCAATGAAATGACAGGCGGCCTCGGAGACGTACTAAAAGACGTGGTTTCTACGACGGATAATGTCAGCGCCATGTCAACCGACTTAAACAACACTATCAATAGCATCGCCAGCAGCAACCACTTAGTCAATCAGCGAACCCACTCATTAGCGTCTGCCACCGACGATATATCAAGCCGTTTAAACGAACTATCCAGTACGACTAATACCCTTAAGGCCCACTCTAAAGATACCTATCAATCGGCAAAATCAGGAGCGGATACCATTAAAATGGTATTAAACAGCATCACTGACACCGTCAATATTGTCAACATGACCAGCCAGCAGCTCGATGAACTGGGACGCTTATCGAAAAATATCGACAGTGTTATCGCAATGATCAACGACCTTGCAAGCCAAACGAATTTACTCGCCCTAAATGCCGCAATAGAAGCCGCTCGCGCCGGTGAAGCTGGACGAGGATTCTCAGTGGTTGCCGATGAAGTGCGTGCCTTAGCAGAAAAAACCGTTGATGCGACTTCAAAAATTACCGACATAGTCAACACCATTCAACAGTCCACTCAGACAGCCATTAGTACCATGGAAAGCGGACAAAACAACTTAAGAATCATCAGCGAAAATGGCAGCAAGGCTGAAGAAGCCATGCGTGACATCGAAAACAATGCGATGACAGGATCACAATCCACTGACTCGATGGCCAACGCTATTCACGACGTGGCTAGTACCGCCATCCAGATGAGCACCGAAATGGAAGAAATTGCACAACAACTCAACCAAGACACACGCTCTATCGACATTTTGGCGGATAAAACCAAGCAGATTCAGCTCATTTCTGCGCAACTTGCGGTGAAAACACAAGTTTTTACCCTCGCTTAAAAAAGTCATTCATCAAAAAGCGCTTTTGATTGTCTGCAAAAAAGACAACATAAGCGCTTTCTAAAGCGACCATTCTATAGCAAACCCTTGATGACACTAGACGCAAACGCTAGACTGTGTAGCATCATTCATCGATGAACCTTCCCACCTATCTTCACGGGAACTCGAGCACTTTCTTTAGACTTTAGGATACAAACAAACCTATGCCGGACGTCATTCCAGCCGACTCTGTTGGTATTGTCACGCCACAGATTGCGCAATTCGACACACCGTTGGCACTGTCCTGCGGACAAACCTTGTCCTCGTATCAGTTAGTATACGAGACTTATGGCACCCTGAATAAAAGCGCGTCTAATGCGGTGTTAATTTGTCATGCGCTCAGCGGCGATCATCATGCGGCAGGCTATCACACCCTGTCGGACACCAAGCCAGGTTGGTGGGATACCGCAATAGGGCCGGGGAAAGCCATCGATACCAATAAATTTTTTGTGATTGCCCTCAATAACTTAGGCGGCTGCTGTGGCTCAACAGGTCCCACCAGCATTAACCCAGAAACGGGACAACGTTGGGAAGCCAGTTTTCCCATTGTCACCGTAGAAGACTGGGTGGAAAGTCAGGCCCGTTTGGCAGACGTCTTGGGCATTCAGACCTTTGCGGCCATTGTGGGTGGCAGTCTTGGCGGCATGCAAGTACTCGAATGGAGTATCCGCTTCCCTACCCGTCTGAAGTCCGCTGTGATTGTCGCTTCCGCGCCAAAATTGTCGACACAGAATATTGCCTTCAATGAAGTCGCGCGCCAATCCATTCGTCGTGATCCTGACTTTTTTGATGGTAATTACATAGAAAATAATTCTGTCCCCACCAACGGTTTAGGTTTGGCTCGCATGTTGGGCCATATTACCTATCTTTCAGACGATGCCATGGGGGCAAAGTTTGGTCGTCAAATGCGTCACGATCGCTACCAATACAATTACGGCATTGAATTCGAAGTGGAAAGTTACTTGCGCTATCAAGGCGAAGCTTTCACCAAACGGTTTGATGCCAACACCTACATGCTGATGACCAAAGCCCTGGATTACTTTGATCCCGCCTCGCAAACCAATGGCGACTTGTCTGCGGTTCTAAGCCGAGCCCAATGCGAATTTTTACTGGTATCTTTTACTACCGATTGGCGCTTCGCTCCAGAACGTAGCGAAGAGATTGTTAACGCCTTGGTCAAAGCCGGTAAACTGGTTTCTTACGCCAAGATCGAAGCAACAGAAGGTCACGATGCCTTTTTGTTCCCAATTCCTCGCTATATGGCCGTGTTAAGCACCTTTTTAACTCGCATCGCAAGCAACGTAACGACGGAGACCAAATAATGCGCTCTGACTTAGAAATGATCGACGAATGGATTCAGCCCAACATTCGAGTGCTGGATTTAGCTTGCGGGCCAGGCGAATTGCTTCACCATCTCATCAAAAACAAACAAGTGAATGGCTATGGCTTGGAAATTGGTCCTGACGATTTAAACACCTGTATTAAAAAAGGCATTCCGGTTTTAGAGCAAAACATCGACGAAGGTTTGCAAAACTTCGATGACCAAAGCTTCGATCTCGTATTAATGACTCACGCCTTGCAACAATTCCGTCGTCCTGACTTATTGATTGACGAAATGCTGCGCATCGGCAAAGAATGCATTATTACCTTTCCTAACTTTGGCCATTGGCGCAGTCGTCTGCATTTAGCGCTGAAAGGCCGAATGCCGGTATCGGAATTCTTGCCGTATAATTGGTACGACACCCCAAACATTCACTTTTTTACCTTTCAAGATTTTGAACGTTTGTGCCATGAAAAAAACATCAAAATTCTGCGTTGGGCCGCTGTCGATGGTCAACTAAAAGACCATTGGTGGATTCGCTCCATGCCGAATCTATTCAGTGAAACGGCTATTTTTCATATCAGTCGTTAGACGATACATTACTCAACAAGGCGGCCCATCAGCCGCCTTTGTTTTAAAGAATGACAGAGGAAAAATCGATGAATAAGACCATCGTACTCGCCAGCAGCAATGCCGGAAAAATCAGAGAATTCAATGCCTTGCTTGGCGATATGGGCATTGATGTTAAGCCACAAAGCGAGTTTAACGTCGAAGACGCCGAAGAAACAGGCTTGAGTTTTATTGAAAATGCCATCCTGAAAGCACGCCACGCTTGTGCCCAAACAGGCTTACCAGCATTGGCGGATGATTCCGGCATTGAAGTGGATTATCTCGATGGCGCGCCGGGGATTTATTCGGCTCGCTTTGCGGGAGAACACGGCAATAACGCAGCAAATAACGCCCTACTGCTAGAAAAACTCGAAGGAGTGCCCGAACACGAGCGTACCGCTCGTTTTCATTGCGTATTAGCCTATATGCGTCACAAAGACGACCCAACGCCACAAGTGTTCCATGGTGTATGGGAAGGCCGTATTTTAACGTCCACAGAAGGCCAAGAAGGTTTTGGCTACGATCCCTTGTTTTATGTACCAGAGTGCGCTTGCAGTGCTGCCAGCTTGCCAAAAGAAGTGAAAAATCAAATTAGCCATCGCGGTAAAGCGTTAAAACAACTTTTTGCCGCATTTCAATCCTCCCCCTCCCAACAAGGAACGCCATTTTGAGCACGTCGTTACCACCACTAAGTTTGTATATTCACCTACCTTGGTGCGTGCGTAAGTGCCCTTATTGCGACTTTAATTCTCATCAAGCCGACCGCTTTGAAAGCAATGGCAAACTGCCCGAAGACGCTTATCTTGCACAACTTTTAGCAGATTTAGAAGCAGACCTTCCTTATGTGGCAGGTCGTCCCATCCAAACCGCGTTTATTGGGGGCGGCACACCCAGCTTGATGAGCGAAGACTTCTATTATCGTTTAATGGATGCGCTACACGACAAGCTAACTTGGGCTGACAATGCTGAAATTACCATGGAAGCCAACCCAGGGACCTTTGAGCAGGAAAAGTTTCGTCATTTTCGCCAAGCGGGTATTAACCGTTTGTCCATTGGGATCCAAAGTTTTCAGCCAAACCTGTTGAAAACCCTAGGAAGAATCCACAACCGCGAAGAAGCCATACACGCTGTGGATAAGTCCAGAGCCGCTGGGTTTGATAATATCAACCTAGATTTGATGCACGGTTTACCTGATCAAAGCCTAGACATGGCGCTGGAAGACTTGTCACTGGCCATTGAATTGAACCCTGAGCACTTATCTTGGTATCAACTGACAATCGAACCCAATACGGAATTTTATCGCCGCCCACCTACGCTACCCGAAGATAACACATTGTGGGGGATTCAAGACGCAGGGCAAGCGCTGCTCACCCAACAGGGTTATGTGCAGTATGAAGTGTCAGCGAACTCGAAACAAAACCGTCGTGCAGCACACAATCTAAACTATTGGCGCTTCGGTGATTACATCGGCATCGGCGCAGGCGCTCACGGCAAAATCACGTTAGTTAATGGACAAATATTTCGTACACGAAAGACTCGCCATCCAAACCATTACTTAAACACTCTGCCTGAAGCCTTGGTGATCAAAGAGGCCATCGAACAAGAAGACTTACCCCTTGAATTTATGATGAATCGCTTACGTTTGTTCGAAACCTTTGATTTAAAGGATTATGAGCGATTTACCTATCAAAGTGTGCCAACATCTCTGCTCAAAGCCTGTGAAACCGCGTTAAAACAGGGTCTTTTAGATAACAATGAATGGAAGCACCAACGTATCAAAACAACAGAAAAGGGTAAGCTATTCCTCAATGAATTACTGGAGTTATTCCTTCCTTAAACCCTGACCGAACGGGTCATTTTGTTTACTATAATTTGACATCTAACTAAATTGATGTAACTCTTACTGGGTTAAAAATAAAAAAAGGCCATCCTAGATGGCCTTTTTTCGCTTAATTAAAAACACACCGTAATGTGGACATTTCTAATTTCTTTGTCTTTTTAAACGAAAAATAACGCTATTTTGATGCTTTAATTCACGACTTCGCTCTATTTGGTAACGACTCAAAATTATGAATGAATTGTGAAAACAGGACAAAATACGTCGCATTAAGAACAATCTGCTCATGAGAATTCTTTTAGTGTGAGTTAACGAGATTGTATAAAAAACACTCATGTTGATTTTCGTTTAAAAAGAACAGAAAGAGTTCCACTAATTCAGGAGAATGTTTATGAGTAATAAAGTACCTGACAGTGGTCGGGCAGAATACAACACGTCGTACAAAGTAGGACAAGATAACATACAGTTTCTTGGTCTAGACGTACTTAATCCTGTGTTTAGCACCAGTGCTTTGATCATTTTTGCATTCATTATTGGCAGTATTTTATTCCCAGCAGATGCCAGTGCTGTTTTATCGGGCGCCAAAAATTGGTCAATCGATAACTTTGATTGGTTCTTCATGGTCGCAGGGAATATTTTCGTACTCTTCTGCTTGATTTTAATTGCACTACCTTTGGGTAAGATTCGTTTAGGTGGCACCGAAGCGAGTGCAGAACACTCAACCATTACTTGGTTTTCTATGCTTTTCGCAGCTGGCATGGGTATCGGTCTGATGTTTTGGAGTGTGGCTGAGCCTGTCGGTTACTATACAGCGTGGTACGGTACGCCATTTGATGTCGCTGCAAATACACCTAAAGCACGCGATCTTGCGATGGGTGCTACCATGTTCCATTGGGGTCTTCACCCTTGGGCCATTTACGCAGTGGTCGGTCTGTCTTTGGCTTTCTTTGCTTACAACAAGGGTTTACCACTGACTATTCGTTCCGCTTTTTACCCCTTATTTGGTGAAAAGGTTTGGGGCGGTATTGGTCATGTGATTGACGTTATCTCCGTTATTGCGACCATCTTTGGTTTGGCAACGTCTCTCGGTTTTGGTGCCCTGCAAGCCGCAGGTGGCCTCAACTTCCTATTCGATATCCCTAACACCTTAACAACACAAATCCTTGTTATCTGTGGTGTTACCGCGGTGGCTATTATTTCAGTGGCACGTGGTCTTGAAGGAGGGGTGAAACTGTTATCCAACATCAACATGATTATCGCTGCAGTATTGGCCATTTTCATTGTCATCGTTGGTAATACTGGCGCTATCTTTGCCGCTATGGGTTCTTACTTTTTGAGCTATGTTGAAAACATCATCCCATTAAGTAACTGGATTGGTCGTGATGACACAACTTTCTACCATGGTTGGACTGTGTTCTATTGGGCTTGGTGGATTTCCTGGTCACCATTTGTCGGTATGTTTATCGCACGTGTTTCTCGTGGTCGTACTGTTCGTGAGTTCCTAGTTGCGGTTCTCTTGGTACCAACCGTAGTTTCTCTTGTGTGGATGTCTATTTTTGGTGGTTCTGCTCTAGACCAATCAGCCAACGGTATTGGTGCATTAGCCGACGGCATTGGTGATTCGTCATTAGCCATGTTCCAGATGTTTGCAAACCTACCGTTAACAGGGCTGATTTCTTTTGTTGGTATCATTCTGGTATTGGTCTTCTTTGTCACGTCTTCAGACTCTGGTTCTTTGGTCATTGATGGAATTACCGCTGGCGGTAAAACCGACGCCCCAATGATCCAACGTGTTTTCTGGGCCGTTCTTGAAGGTATCATTGCCATTGCTTTACTCGTAGGTGGTGGCTCTGAAGCACTCGGTGCGATCCAAGCAGCAGCCATTACTATTGGCCTACCATTCACATTGCTCATGTTAATTATGTGTGTGAGTTTGTGGAAAGGCTTGCACAGCGATATGCACCTTTATAAATAACCGTGTCAACACAACACGAATAATATAGATCGTTCGCGTTGTGTTGTTTTTATAAATACTTTACTATGCGCGTTCTCTTAGGGGAGTAATCTTCTTTGCACAGCCTACATACTAATGTGTGCTGCAAAGATTCTTTGTCAACATAATTGAGCCTCAAGCTCGTGGCAAAGAAGTCCTGATCTGAATGACGGGATTGATGAGACTTAAGACAATAACTTGGCTCAGGTGGGCACGAGTTTATTGTCTTTTGTTTTATTGCCCACCTAGGACCTATCAAAAATGGAAGCATTACTCACTTCTATCTCTACTGTTGCCCTTGCTGAAATGGGCGATAAAACCCAACTTTTGGCTTTGTTCCTAGCAACGCGTTTTGCCTCTAAAATGTCGATTGTGCTGGGCATTTTTGCTGCGACCTTACTTAATCACGCTTTGTCTGCTTGGTTAGGGGTCGAAATTGCTCAATGGATACCAGAAAGCGCAATCAGTTGGATTGTTGGCCTAAGCTTCATTGCTGTCGGCTTATGGTTATTGATTCCAGATAAAGACGATAGCGAAGACAGTCAGGTGCTAAAATACGGCGCATTTGGCGCGACCTTTGTGCTGTTTTTCTTGGCAGAAATTGGCGACAAAACACAAATCGCGACCGTATTATTGGGAGCACACTATGGTAGTGTTTGGATGGTTTTGATTGGCTCAACCTTTGGCATGATGCTCGCGAACGTTCCTGTTGTTTTTGCTGGACGTTGGATTATGGATAAAATTAACGCTGACCGTACTCGCCAACTCGCTTGTTTGCTTTTCCTGATCATGGGCGTTGTCACCATAGCGGCACCGCTACTGTCATAAATCGGCTCGACTAAACGGGAAGAATACGATGGACGTCGAATTAACAGAAATACTCGAAGCACTTTGCCAACATGCCCCATTCAATGAGATTGCCGATGATGCGCAACTCAATGATATGGTGAAAGAAATAGAGATACAGTACGTTCGTGCTGGCGAGTGGGTTATCGCCCCAAGCGCACTGAACAATACGCTTTTCTTTATCCGTAGTGGGGCGATAGAGGTACTGAGCAAAGAGAACAAGTTAATTCGACGTATGAATGAAGGCGAACTCTTTGGCTATTTTTCTCTGTTGCGCGGCGGCAAGTCATCACAATCAATGCGCACTATTGAAGACAGCTTGTTGTATCGCATTCCTGCCCGCTGGTTCCTTAAGCTGTACGAAGAGAACGACACATTTTCTGATTTCTTTCAGTTAGCCCGAGAGGTACGGCTGCGCGTCGCCATGGATTCGCAAAGCTCAGACGTGTCGCTAATGACTTGCCCTGTTGTTAGCTTGCTAAGACGCCCTCCTATTAGCACAGACGTCAACTCAAACATCCGAGTGGCTGCGCAAATCATGGCGGAGCATCGAGTGTCCAGTTTATTGATTACGGAATTTGACGAACTTATCGGCATTGTTACCGATCAAGACTTACGCACTCGAGCGGTTGCTAAAGGCCTTGCCTACGATACGCCAATTGCAGACATCATGACCCGTCACCCTATCGTTATGGACAGCGGAGATTATGCCGCCGAAGCCGTGCTAAAAATGATGGAACGTAACGTTCATCATATTCCGGTGGTGAAAAATGGTCGTCCTATTGGGGTAGTAAGTACAGGCGATATCATTCAAAAAGAAAGTCATGGCAGCATTTACCTCATCAGCGACATTTATAAGCAAACCAGTATTGAGGGCTTAAAAAGTATCAGTCGCAAGATGACACACACTTTTACCCATTTGGTTGTCGCGGATGCCAATACACAAATGATTGGCAACGCTATGTCACACATAGGCACCGCCTTTGTAAAACGATTGCTGCAACTCGGAGAGGAAAAATTTGGTCCACCCCCTATCCCCTATTGCTTTATCGCCCTTGGCTCACAAGCTAGGGAAGAGCAAACCATCAAGACCGATCAAGATAATGCGCTGATTTTAAGTGACAAATACAATAAAAAACTGCATGGCGAGTATTTTGAAGCGCTGACAGATTGGGTTTGTAATAATCTAGATAAATGCGGTTATGACTTATGCTCTGGCGACATCATGGCATCCAATCCTCGTTGGCGTCAGCCATTGAGTGTGTGGAAAGAAAACTTCAGTGAATGGATTCAAAAGCCCAAGGCCGAAGCGCTGTTACGTCTGTCTATCTTTTTTGATTTGCGTGGCGTTTATGGCGATAAAACACTCGCCTTGCAACTCAATCAACATATACGCCGTGAAGCACAGCAACATTCTGGCTTTTTGACCTTTATGGCCAGAAACGCCAATCAACGTAAACCACCATTAGGTTTCTTTAGACAATTCGTTCTGGACGGTGAAGGCACGCAATCGCGAACTTTTAATCTAAAAGAAAGAGGCATTGCCCCCATCATAGACATTGTGAGAGTACACGCTCTCGCCTGCGGTAGCGACAAACTCAACACCTTAGAGCGCATTGAAGATATAGAGGCCGCCGGCTTGCTACCAGATGGCCGAGCCAAAGATCTAGTACTGGCCTTAGAAATGATTGGCATGGTGCGCATTCGACACCAAAAAGAGCAAATAGAAGCAGGCGAAGAACCCAATAATCACGTTAATCCCGAGAACCTATCTTCCTTTGAAAAACGCCATTTACGGGATGCGTTTCACATTGTGTCAGGACAACAAGAGTTTATTAAATTTCGCTACGCTGGGAAACGCAGCTAAAATGAGTAAATTACTGAAAGCCAAAACAAAAGTAGAAAAACAAGACTGGCAAGCCATGTTTGCCGAATGGGCGGAAGAAGCCCCCGAAGGACCACTGAAGCGCTATTATCAAGCAGGCATGATCGCGCCAGACACCCCCCTGCAAGATGCCCCCTTATTGGCATTAGATCTAGAGACCACCGGGCTAGATCCAAAAGAAGATGAAATCATCAGCCTTGGTGTCATTCCACTCAGTAACAAAATCATCCGTTGTCAGGGTGCTCAATATTGGATGGCAAAACCCGAACGTTCATTGAATGCAGAATCGGTCACTATTCACGAAATCACACATTCTGAACTCGCTGAAGCCCCACCTCTGCATGCTATTTTAAATCAGATCTTAGTCGCACTGACTGGCCAAGTCGTCGTTGTCCATTGTGTCTCGATTGAGCGTCAATTCTTATTACAAGCGGCAATGAAAATATACGGCTATCCGCTGTATTTTCCCGTGCTTGATACCATGGATATTGAACGACAGGCCACCTTTAAGCCTTGGTGGAAGCGCTTTGGCAGGCGACCTTCGCTGCGCTTAGATGCTTGTCGTCAGCGCTACAAACTGCCTCGCTATAAAGCTCATCATGCGCTCACCGATGCATTGTCCTCGGCAGAGCTGCTGCAGGCACAAATCTCTCACCATATGGACCCAACAGCCGATATTTCAAACTATTGGGTATAATAAGTCTGTTATTAAGCCAGAACAGAACGGATGCGTTTAGACTCAACAAGCATAGAAGCGTCAATCGAAGGACAACTTTCACGTACCACCAATTCGGTTTCTAACACCACGTCTTTGGCTTCTCTTAGACCTAAAAAAACCTCAGCCGCAACACGTCCTTTTTCAACCGTATGTTGATGAATGGTGGTGATTGAGGGGTGAATGTTTCCCCCTTCTGCAATGCCATCGAATCCCACCACTTGTAGATCTTCAGGGACGCGCAACCCCATATGCAATGCCGCTTGTATAGCCGCAATAGCAATGCAATCACTCATGCAAAGCAACAGCTGAGGACGTTCTGCCATGGTTAAGGCCTCACGAGCCGCTTGATAAGCTAACTTATGATTGTTCTCAGGAATATTCCAAATATGCTCAGAGGCAACCGATAACTGATGCTCTTCTAATGCCTGAAAATAACCATACAAGCGCTGAATCGAAATAGAGGCCGCACGATCAAATAGCTCATCTTCGCGTATACGGCACACCCGATCCGTTGCCAACAAACTCAGGCCCAAAATGGCGACAGCGCTTGGTTTGTGCTGTAACGCATGACAAGCAATTCGATAAGCACCACTGTGGTTTTCTATGTTGACCGATGTGGTACCCGGAATAAAACTGTCCACCGTGATGATATTCTTATTTGGCATCAGCCAAGGGGCGTTAATACACTGTTGAGGCTTATGGCCGTAAACAATAAAACCATCCACCATAGATGACTGCATACGACTTTGCGCATCTTGCTCGACTTGATCTGAGGACAACAACAACATGTTGTATTCGTTGGCTTCAAAGACTTCCGCCATGCCTTTTAAGAATTGATTGGCAACAGGATCCGTTAAGCTGTAACTAAGATCATCAGACAACACAATGCCGACGATTCCAGTACGACCAGTACGCAAACTACGAGCAGCGGCATTAGGACCAAAATAGCCCATTTTCTCGCATTCGCTCAAAATATTTTCACGCAAAGTCGCCGACAATTGATCGGGACGATTAAAGGCGTTTGAGATGGTTGCCGTGGATACTGCCAACCGCTCAGCCACATCTTTTAAAGTCAGTTTTTTTATGTTTTTTGTCATACTAACCACTCGTAACCACTCTTCACAAAAAAAGAGCTTTGACGAACAAGCCGATTTACGTAAAACGCAAACCGGCTTGTTAACAACAGCACTCAATACATTGCGCAATAACGCTTAAGACAGCTTAGCGTAAAACGCCTGATAAGCCGGTAAAGTCAATGTTTGTCCATTTAAAGTAGCGGTAAAACCATGTCCGTAGACTTCAACCAAGTCACTGTTGACAGTGGCTTGCTGAGTGTCACCTGTCATGTTTAATACCACTAACAAACGAGTACCTTGATATTCACGTACCAAGCCAATTAATTGCGCGTTGCCCACATCCAGCTGTGACAGCTCGCCATTAACCAACGCAGGCTGCTGCTGACGCCAATGAATCAGATGACGCACCTTGTGCAGCAATGACGCTGGATTGGCTTCCTGTGCCGCTACGCTCAATGGCAGGTGATTTTTATCTACAGGCAACCAAGGCTCTATCGTTGAAAACCCACCTTGCTCTGAATTATCCCACACCATTGGTGTACGACAACCATCACGACCTTTGAACACAGGCCATAACGGAATACCGTAAGGGTCTTGGATACGCTCAAACGGCACATCAGCCTCAGGTAAGCCCAATTCTTCGCCTTGATACAAGCAAACACTGCCGCGTAAAGACAAAATCAGCGCCAACGCAATCAGAGGATACGCTTCAGGATCTTCATCGGCTCCCCAACGTGTGCGCGATCGCACCACGTCATGATTTGACAATGCCCAACATGGCCAGCCATCACCGACGATTTCCTGCATGTTTTTTAGGACATCACGGATATAATCTGGCGTATGAGGTTTATTCAAAAAATCAAAAGTATACGCCATGTGCAGCTTGTCACCACCCGACGTGTATTCCGCCATGCGTTTCAGTGGGAAATCATCGCCAATTTCACCAACGGTTGTACTGCCTGGAAACTCGTCCATCATGGCACGCATGTCTTTCAAGAAATCTAAGTTTTCAGGACGGCTCAAGTCGTACACGTGACGCTGATACGTATAAGGATTATCGTGTGGCGCGCCCATGGTTTTTGGCTCACCCACTGGCACAGGTGGATTGTCTTCCAAGCCCTCACTGTGGAAGTAGAAGTTCACCGTGTCCAAACGGAAACCATCGACACCTAACTCCAACCAGAAACGCATATTATCTAGGTGCGCCTGACGCACTTCTGGATTATGGAAATTAAAATCCGGTTGAGACTCCAGGAAGTTATGCAAATAATATTGCAAACGACGGCTGTCCCATTTCCACGCACTGCCACCAAAGATGGATAACCAGTTATTTGGCGGTGAGCCATCTGGTTTTGGGTCCGCCCATACATACCAATCGGCTTTAGGATTGGTTTTATCTTGACGACTCTCTTCAAACCAAGGGTGTACATCGGCCGAGTGACTAATCACCTGGTCTATCATGACTTTTAAACCCAACTCATGGGAGCGATCAATCAAAACCTTGAAGTCCTCCAGTGAACCAAACATCGGATCAATATCTCGATAATCTGATACATCGTAGCCAAAGTCTTTCATTGGTGAAGTAAAGATAGGAGAAAGCCAGATAGCATCCACACCAAGTGATGCGACATAATCTAATTTACGGGTAATACCCGCCAAATCACCCACACCATCGCCATTCGCATCCATAAAACTACGTGGGTAAATTTGATATATAATCCCACCTTTCCACCAGTTCAAATTGGTTGTCATCAGACTCTCCAAAAAAGATAAAACATGGGGCAAAGCATAGCCTGCCCCAATGAAAAATAACGTACAACTTAACGAGTATAAGATTGCTCGTTTTCATCAAATAAATGCATTTTTTCAGGCAAGGCAGACAAATGGACCTTGTCACCACGCTGAGTTTTTAACGTGCCCGCTTGCTTGGCAATAATCATGTCATCGCACCCAGGTACTTTTACGTACAACAAGGTCGCCTCCCCTAAGGACTCAACAAACGACACCTCACCAGACAAGAAAGCTTGTTCTTGAGTAGCAACCACCACCATATCTTCAGGTCGGATACCAAAAAAAGCCGACTTGGACTGTTCTGCCACATCTGTTTTGATGGGCGTATCGACCATCACCGAAGAAGACAAAGCAACGCGAGTCTGATCACCTGCTTTTTCAATTCGACAAGGCACGATATTCATCGCAGGCGAACCTATAAATTTCGCCACAAAAACATTCGCAGGGTGTTCATACAATTCCAACGGTGAACCAACTTGCTCAATATTACCCGCAGACAATAAGACAATTCGATCCGCTAACGTCATTGCTTCCACTTGATCGTGGGTCACATAAATCATCGTCGAATCGGGCATACTGTCTTTTAAATTAGCAATCTCCATACGAGTCGCCACACGCAATGCCGCATCCAAGTTAGACAAAGGCTCATCAAACAAAAATACCTTAGGACGACGCACAATCGCACGACCAATCGCCACACGCTGACGCTGACCACCAGAAAGCGCTTTAGGCAGACGATCTAGGTAGGGCGTTAACTGCAACATATCAGCCGCTTTACGCACTTGTTGATCAATATCGGCTTTGCTCACCTTCGCAATTTGCAAGCTAAACGCCATATTGTCGTACACAGACATATGCGGATACAAAGCATAACTCTGGAATACCATCGCAATACCACGTAACGCTGGTGGAATATCATTCACAACCTGACCATCAATTTCCAAGGTACCAGACGAAATTTCCTCCAACCCAGAAATCATCCGTAACAAGGTAGACTTGCCGCAGCCAGATGGACCGACAAACACAATAAACTCGCCTTGTTTGATGTCCAAATTAATGTCTTTTAGAACTTCTACTTTATTTGAGTAGATTTTTTTAACATGGGTTAACTTTACATCTGCCATGATTCAATTGCCTCAATCTAAATACTGACCTTGAGTGAGGAGCTCGCTCAACCCACTCACATAGGTGATGTTATTTTACAGAGCCTGCTAGCAAGCCGCGCACTAAGTAACGCTGCAAACTAAAGAAGACACACAAAGGAATAATGATGGTAATAAAAGCGGACGCCGTCAGAATTTCCCAGTTACCACCACGAGAACCTAATAGCTCACGCAACTGCCCGGTTAACACCAAATGCTCTTCGTTGTTGCCAAGAAACACCATGGCGATCAATAAGTCATTCCAGACCCACAAGAACTGGAAAATAGCAAATGACGCCAATGCCGGGAAAGACAAAGGTAAAATAATCTTACGGAAAATATCAAAGTCTGAGGCACCATCCACACGAGCAGATTCAATAATTTCACCCGGTAACCCAGCAATGTAGTTGCGTAGTAAATAAATCGCCAAAGGCAAGCCAAAGCCCGTATGAGCCAGCCATATACCAACATAGGTTTTTGAGCCCACACCAAAAAACTCACCAATCAAGTTGTAGCTTTTTAACAACGGAATCAAGGACATCTGCAAAGGCACAACCAATAAGCCCACAACCGCCGCGACCAACAATGCCCTACCAGGAAATCGCATCCAAGCCAACGCATAAGCCGCAAACGCTGCCACCAGAATAGGAATGATGGTTGCTGGTATGGTCACAGTTAAAGAGTTAATAAAGGACTTGCCTAACCCTTCCGTACTCAAAACTTCTCGGTAATTATCCAAGGTAAAACGAGGTGGAATCTCCGCGGTATAGAATATCCGCTGGCTGCGTCCCTCCCATGGCGACGGAGAAGAAAACGCATAGTCACCATTCTCCATTACCTGAAGCGTCTGACCTTTTCTAAGGTCTGCCACCGTACCAGCTTCAAATGCTTCTGGTTCCAAAGAGCTAAAACCAAACTTAGTCACAGAACCAGAAGAGCCCTCTAAAATATTACCGCGAATGACATACTGATCCCCTTCTTGGACCTGTGTTTTAGGGTCGTTCGCTCGGGCAATAATCAGCTGCTCTGAGGTTGACAGCGCCGTCCACCAACCCGATACAGATAATTGATCTTTGTCTCGAATGGAGGAAATAAACAAACCCGCTGTTGGAATGGTCCAGATCACCACTAAAAACAACACAGTAGCATGAACCAAATAAGTTAATGGAGATCGTTTCGAAGATGCAATCATATTAGCGCCCCTCCATTTCTGCATTTGCACGCTTAATATTCCACACCATAATTGGAATCACCAATACCATAATAACAATAGCAATAACCGCACCACGACCAAAATCACCGCCGCCACGGAACATCCAATCAAACATCTGATTGGCTAATACTTGTGTGTCCCATTGGCCATTCGTCATCGCCAATACAATATCAAAGACTTTCAGTACGAGTATGGTGATGGTCGTCCATACGACCGCAATGGTTCCCCAAATTTGTGGCACCATAATTTTAAAGAAAATTTGTAAACCATTTGCCCCGTCGAGTACCGCCGCTTCAATGGTTTCATCAGGAATGCCACGTAATGCCGCTGATAAAATCACCATAGCAAAACCCGTTTGGATCCAGACTAAAATGATCATCAAAAAGAAATTATTCCAGAAAGGGATAGTGATCCAGTTCTGCGGCTCGCCGCCAAAAAACACCACAATGGCATTTAACAAACCGATTTGTGCATCGCCACCACTACGATAATCATAGATAAATTTCCAAATGACCGACGCACCAATAAACGAGATCGCCATGGGCATAAAGATCAAGCTTTTCGCAATATTGCCCCACCAAATGCGATCCGTCATGGTCGCAATAATCAAACCAAAAAAGGTCGCAGCGGTCGGTACAACAATCAACCACAACATATTATTTCGGAAGGATTCGAAGAACTCATCACTGCCAAATAACCACGTGTAATTAGACAGGCCGACGAATTCTTCACCACTGCGGTCGAAAAAAGACAAGCGAATGGAGTCGATCACGGGGTAAAAAAGATAAAACGTCAGCAGTAACACGGCAGGGCCGAGAAACAACCAAGGACGAATACTGTTAGTAATGCGTAGGTTACTAGCGACTTGTTGTGCAGGGCGATTTTTCGTCGGGAAAATTTTGTCTAGAAGAATGTTGGAGCCATAAAAATAGACAGCACATCCCAATACACCCAAAATCATGGTCACTAACGCGGAAGCGAGCTGGGCCATAGAATCTCCAAAAATACGTACAGCGCATGAGACAACCCTTCGGGTTACTCATATTTATTTGGCAATAAAAAAACAAAGCCCCTAAGCACAGATTCGCTTAGGGGCTTTAAAAGTATTACTTCAAAGCATCCCATGTTTTTTGAATATCACGAGCCACTTCTTTGGCATCTTTACCGCCTGTGTAATCCACCATACCAGTCCAGAAAGAGCCTGCACCAATCTTGCCTGGCATCAAATCAGATCCATCGAAACGGAAAGTCGTTGCATAACGTAGGATTTCACCTTGTTTCTTCGCAGCATCACTTGAATACAACTCAGGATTTGCACCTAAGTGTGCAGACAAGAAGCCCGTTTGAGCCATCCACAATTCATGAGCGATGGGGGAACGAATGAAATCAATAAAGGCACGTGCCCCTTTCGAATCATTGGTGATACTCATCAAGGTACCCGCACCCAAAACTGGGTTACCCAAATCTTTAGACGCATAAGATGGGAAGTAGAAGAAGTCCGCATCTAGACCAAGCTTAGTACCTTCCGGAAAGAAAGCTGGAATAAAAGATGCTTGGCGATGCAAGTAACACTTAGGAGGCGATTGGAATAGGCCTTTTGGACTATCACGAAAATCTGTAGAAGAAACCGCGCCTGCGCCACCATCAACAAACTTATCATTGCGTGCGAACCAACCAAATTCTTCAATCGCACCCACAACACGTGGGTCATCAAACTTAATCTCATTGGTAACCCAGCCATCATAAACGGACGCAGGCTGAGTACGAAGAAGCAAGTCTTCTACCCAATCGGTAGCAGGCCAACCCGTTGCCGCACCGGAACCCAGACCAATACACCAAGGCGTTCCGCCATCAGCAACAATCTGTTCTGTTAAGGCTTTTAGATCTTCCATGGTTTCAGGCACGTCATAGCCAGCATCAGCAAAGTTATCTGGCGAATACCAAACCAAAGATTTCAAATCAGCGCGATAGAAAACACCATAGAAATCGTCTTGCCCGTTCTGGTTTTTAAAGGTCGCAAGATCGACCCATGACTGACCCGCCGCATAATCTTTTACCACAGCATTTTTTACCGTATCGCTAAGCGGACTGATAAAGCCTTTAGCAGCCAAATCTGCCGCTAAACCTGGTTGCGGAAAGACCGAAACGTTCGGTGCACTGCCCGCTTGAGCGTCAATCACTATCTGTTGCTCAAAAGAATCTGAGCCAGCGTAATTGACCTTTGCGCCGGTGGCTTTTTCAAAGTAAGCAATGACTCGCTCGAAGTTGGTTTTTTCATCGCCCATCCAAGGACCGAAAACAGAAACAGTCTCACCAGATAAATTAACGGATTTTAGAGCCTCATAGCTGCTCCAACTAAAGCGAGAATCTTCACCTGGTGTAAATAAGAGGTCGGCTGCGTGCACAGCATTTGCGGAAAGTGTCAGGGCGACTGCCACAGACAATAGAGATTTTTTCATCATTGCTCCTTACAGGCTCGCTTGGGAAACCCATAGCACGCCTTTGTTTTTATTATCAGAGGTCGAAACAAGGTAAACATGTCTTCTATAAGGATTAAGAAGAAATTTGATTATTCACAAAGAAAACCCGCCCTTCAAGGGCTCAGACTCCTTAATATTGACTTAATTATTTTTTAAATTTAGTAGGTCTTCGCCAAAATGCGAATCTTATTTGATAAGGGTGATCAGTATAAAAAACCAACAGAAAAGGTTTTTTATACTAAATTCAGTAGGTTATTCGCAAAAAAGTACACAAAAAACCTGCTTTTCATACATTGAATTTGCATTTTTAATGCACATTTAACGACATAAAAAAAGCGCGGTACTGCCGCGCTTTTGACTAGCTTTAAAGCCACTAAATATTTTCTTAACCGTTTAACTCAAAGGCGCTTTCTAGACGCTACGGGTTAAAAACGGCTTAATTGCGCCTGTGCTTCATTTAACGTAGGCAGAGAAGGATAAGCACCTAATTTCGTCACAGAGTCCGCCCCACAAGCGGCAGCAAAACGAACAATATCAACCAATTGCGTTTGTGATAGCGCCGATAGAGAAGCCTGATCGCCGCCTTGTTCTGCCAATTTATACAGTAAGCCACCCACAAAAGCGTCACCCGCAGCGGTAGTATCTTTTACTTCTACTTTAGGCGTAATCACTTCACCCTCACCATGAGCGGCGGTATAGAAGCGAATGGGGTTGGCGCCGTCGGTTAATACAAACAAGGTGACACCAGCGGCCAAAGATTCATCGATTAAAGCAAACGGATCCGCCGCCAAAACAGCAAGCTCCTCAAGACTGGCTTTGACCACATCACCACTTTGCATCCAGTCAATCACACGCTTAGTATCCACCTGCCCATTTGGCCACAGGTTCATCCGTAAGTTTACATCGATACTCACGATCCAGTTGGCGGCTCTGGCCATGCTCACACCGGCGAGCGTCGCTTTGGTGATCTCCGCGTCCGTTAAGGTATTGGAACAGGTATGAAAAACGCCTTTTCCTGCGAACCAAGCGGCATCAAAATCGGCCTCTTTAAACAAGATATCCGCAGAAGGGCTGCGGTAAAATTCAAAACTACGCTCACCTGTTTGGTCCAAACTTACGAATGCTAGAGCCGTTTTCGCTTCCTTAGTCATCAACATATTGCTGGTGTTTACGCCATAACTATCAAGGGAAGCTTTTAAGAAATGACCAAATGCATCATCGCCCACTTGACCCACAAAATGACTATTGCCACCCAAGCGCGCGACCGCGACAGCCACGTTTGCTGGCGCACCACCAGGAAACTTGGTAAAGGATTCAAGCTCGCCAGTTTGCGTGGCGCCATTAGAAAGAAAATCAATTAAGGCTTCACCGAACGCCATTACTTTTGTTGTCATTGCTCTGTTCTCTTTGTGAATCGAAGATAGGAAAAAGATTAGTCGAAAAATTATGCAGGGGTAAAAACATTAAATCAATTTAATTTATTTAAAGCGCGCTTTATCATAGATTCAGATGACAATTGGTTCACCGACACTTTCTTGCTAGACTCCATGCTTTCATTACATTCCTTACACCAACCATCATTGAGATTGAGCAAGAGAATGACCAAAGCTAAACGCCTCTATGTTGTAGACGATGACGATGAGATTCGTATCCTGCTCAAAACTTACTTAGAAAAACACCAATTTACGGTGTTAACCGCCGATTCAGGCGAAGCCTTTTTGGCGGATTTTCGCGCTGAACAAGAAGTCGATCTGGTGATTTTAGATATCATGTTGCCCGGTCAAGATGGCTTTGCCGTCTGCCGTTCGCTCAGGGCGCAGTCGCAAGTCCCTGTTATTATGTTAACGGCCAATTCCGATGAAATGGACCGTATTATTGGTCTAGAAATCGGTGCCGACGATTATCTTGCCAAACCCTTTAATCCTCGAGAATTATTGGCTCGTATTAAAGCAATCTTAAGACGCATGGAACACAGCGAAGTCGTCTACATCGCTCCTGTTGCTCACCGTTTTTATCGCTTCGCACAATTTACCCTAGACACCCTTTCACGAGAATTACACTTTAAAGCGGAAAAAGAATCACTATCTGGCGCTGATTACAATCTTTTGATGTTGTTCTTAACTAACCCAGGAGCCGTGCTTACGCGCGAAATCATTGCTGAAAATACCCGCGGGCGAGACAGTGCACCACTGGATCGTTTTATCGATGTCCATGTTAGCCGTTTACGCCAACGCCTGCGTGAAGACGCTCGTCAACCACAGTTGATTAAAACCATTCGCGGTCAAGGCTATATTTTAACCGCCAGTGTGGAAGCCATTAGCGATGTCCGCGACTAACACGTCCGCCAGCAAAGGCTCGCGCCTCAAACGCTGGTCGCAATCACTGACTGGACAGATCTTAATCATCATGGCATTGGGGGTCGCCAGCGCCCAATTTATCAGCTCAACCATTTGGCTACGCCAACTCGAATCCGATACCGAAGAAAACGTTCGTGAAGTCTCCAAACACATGGCCTTTCGCATTGCGGCAACCGTCAGTTATTTCAAATCCCTACCAACAAATTATCGCCATATTGTCATCGATCAATTGCAAGACATGGGGGGAACACGCTTCTTTGTCACTCTCAACAAAGAAGAGATTCGCATCAACAACATCCCGGACTCGCCGCTCAAAGACATTGTCAAAAATGAAGTGCAAGGCACATTGATAAGACAATTAGGCATTCATAACGCCAAAATCGCCTTCTCCAGCCCCGATGATTTACACGTTATTAACAACCATACACGCCTAGTCGACTTACCGGAGCGCTGGGGGCATCACAGTTTATTGGTAAAACCGCTTACTCCCCCTATTATCGTCATTCAAATCCCTATAAACGATAAAGATTGGCTGTACCTCGCCAGCTTAATGCCGGACCCGTATTTTTTAGATGGTGCCTCCGCGCTGAGTGAAGATCGCTTGTTTTCCATGGCGATGTCAGTCATTACCGTGTTGCTGCTCAGTATTGTTGTACTGAGACGTGTAACGCGTCCCCTTGCCACATTAGCAAGAGCGGCAGAACGGTTTGGTCAAGGTGATTGGAAACCCATCAAGGAAGCGGGCAGTATCGAAGTGCGTAACACCGCCAAAGCATTTAACGACATGCAAAGGCGTATCCAGCGTTATCTCAATGACAGGGAACGGCTCTTTGCCTCCATTTCTCATGATCTAAAAACCCCGATTACTCGCCTCCGCCTTCGCGCTGAAATGCTAGACGAAGATGACATACGCGACGCCATGATTCGAGATCTTGAAGATCTAGACATGTTGGTAAAAGGGGCACTTCAAAGCGTAAAAGAAACAGATATTCATGAAAATCGCATCGAAGTGAACATTTCAAGAATGCTCAAGGACATGCAGTCTACGGCTAATTTACACGATACTAAGCTCACGGTCGTTGGTGAACTAAAACACCCTTTTATCGGCAAACCGCTGGCGATTAAACGCTGCCTAGGCAATCTTGTTGACAACGCATTGTACTACGGCAAAACCGCCACGGTGTTTATAGAAGACGATGAAGACGAAGTCTGTATTCGTGTCTGTGATCAGGGTCCCGGCATCCCGATTGATAAAATGGACAAGGTTTTTCAGCCTTATACCCGTCTGACGCCCGATCATTCCGGTCACCCAGGAGGCATGGGGCTGGGTCTCAGTATTGCCCGAAATATTGCCCGCGCTCACGGTGGCGAAGTCACCCTAAGTAACCATATAGAGCAAGGCTTAGAAGCCAAACTCTGGTTACCAAGACACTGAGTATTTAAAACATAAAAAGCTTTTTTTGTTCAGGGTAAAATGCAATAAATCGTCATTTAAAAAGCAAGAAATGATCAAGCAAACAACCCTCTTGCAAGACTTTGTTACAATAGGTTGCTCTATTTTACCCTCTCTTGTCATATCCTTTGCTAAATTCTATCACTCGAACGTGCGCTTACACTGACTGATCAGACGGCGACGTCGATATAGAAAATAACGCAACATCAAAACAGTTTCTGTATTTGATTGGACGACATAACAATAACAAAGGTTACTATCATGAAAAAAATTGCTTTCGGTTTAACCACAGTTGCACTTTCTCTAGCTGCCGCAACCGCTCAGGCTGGTGAAGTAGAAGTTCTACATTGGTGGACATCAGGTGGCGAAGCCGCTGCGATCAATGTACTTAAAGAAGAAATGGTAGGTGCTGGCCACACTTGGAAAGACTTCGCAGTCGCAGGTGGCGGTGGTGAATCTGCTATGACCGTTCTAAAATCTCGTGCCATTTCTGGTAACCCTCCTTCTGCGGCTCAAATCAAAGGCCCAACCATTCAAGAATGGGGTGATTTAGGGTTCCTAACGAATCTAGATGATGTTGCCAAAGCGGGCGAGTGGGATGTTATCCTTCCTCAAGTCGTTAGTAACACAATGAAATACGACGGCCACTACGTAGCGGCACCTGTCAACGTTCACCGTGTTAACTGGATGTGGGCAAACCCTGAAGTATTCCGTAAATCTGGTGCTTCTATCCCAACCACATGGGAACAGTTCATCGTAGAAGCGAAAAAAATCAAAGCCGCTGGTTTCACTCCACTTGCTCACGGTGGCCAAAACTGGCAAGACGCAACGCTATTTGAAGCCATTGCCTTATCTAAGGGCGCTCGCTTCTACAACAGTGCGTTCATCGGCCTATCTGACACCACTCTACGTAGCCAAGACATGATTGACGTGTTTGATACTTTCAAACAAATGCGTGAATTCGTTGATCCAGGTTTCTCTGGTCGTGATTGGAACGTCGCAACCTCCATGGTTATCAATGGTGAAGCAGCGATGCAAATCATGGGCGACTGGGCGAAAGGTGAATTCACTGCTGCTGGCAAAAAAGCAGGCATCGATTACGTTTGTTACCCAGCTCCAGGCACAAGTGGCGCGTTCACTTTCAACATCGACTCTCTAGCCATGTTCAAAGTAGACGGCAAAGACAAACAAGCGGCACAAAAAGACCTTGCTCGTTTGATTCTTGAGCCAAAGTTCCAAGAAACATTTAACTTGAACAAAGGCTCTATTCCAGTTCGCTTGAATATGCCTCGCGACAAGTTTGATACTTGTGCACATGCTTCAATGGATGCCTTCCTAGCAAGTTCTACGACAGGCGACCTAGTACCAAGTATGGCTCACGGCATGGCGGTGAACTCAATGGTTCAAGGCGCTATCTTTGACGTTGTGACTAACTTCTTCAATGACGAGTCTATGACCTCTAAAGAAGCAGTAGACAAGCTAGCTCGCGCTGTTAAAGCAAGTATGTAAGATCTACCCCTGCAAACTCCTTGTTTGCAGTAAGCATACGAGGTTGGTCTTCTGACCAACCTCTTCTTAATACCTCCAAATAGTGAAGCATCAACTATGAACACTAAAGCCGCCAATTCTGGGTCAGGACAGACTCAGTCAGGACGTCCTGCGCGCCTAAGCTTGGCCGATTGGATGCCGAAAATCGTCATGGCCCCAACGGTACTGGTTACCTTGGTGTGCATCTACGGCTATATGATTTGGACAGCCGTACTGTCTTTTACTGGCTCGCGTATGTTGCCGTCGTACAATTTTGTCGGCTTCGAACAATACGAGCGCCTTTTCAACAACGAACGCTGGATGGTAGCCCTATCTAACCTTGGCATTTTCGGTGGGTTGTTTATCTTTATTTGTTTGTTCCTTGGCGTGACACTTGCCATTTTCTTGGACCAAAAAATTCGTGCCGAAGGCGCAATCCGTACCATCTACCTTTATCCTATGGCCATTTCTTTTATCGTAACGGGTACTGCTTGGAAGTGGTTGCTTAACCCAACCAATGGCCTAGAGAAAATGATGGTTGATTTTGGCTTCGTGAACTTCAAGTTCGACTGGCTGATTAACCCAGACATGGTGGTTTACTGTTTGGTTATTGCCGCGGTTTGGCAAGCCTCTGGCTTCGTTATGGCACTCTTTCTAGCAGGCCTTCGCGGCGTAGATGGAGACCTGATCAAAGCCGCTCACCTAGACGGAGCCAGTACCTTCACGACATATCGTCGTATTATTCTACCATCACTAAAACCGGTGTTTTTCAGTGCCTTGGTGGTGTTGTCACACATTGCGATTAAGAGCTTCGACTTGGTGGCCGCTTTAACCAATGGTGGACCAGGCTACGCTTCAGATTTGCCTGCTAACTTTATGTATACCTATACCTTCACCCGTAGCCAAATTGGTTTAGGCTCGGCTTCTGCCATGGTGATGTTGGGTTGCGTGTTGGCCATTTTGGTTCCTTATTTGTACTCTGAATTGCGAGGTAAACGCCATGAGTAATAACGCTATCGGTCGCAAAACCTCAGGCGTGGATAAAGCCTTACGCGTTGCCCTATACACAGTGTTATTAGTGGCTGCAGCGTTTTACCTTATCCCTTTTATCGTCATGTTGATCACGTCTTTAAAAGACGTTGAAGAAATTCGTACTGGTAACCTACTTTCCCTGCCAGCGGCGTTGAATTTTGATTCTTGGGCAAAAGCGTGGTCAAGCGCTTGTACTGGCAGCAGTTGTGGTGGTATTTCCCCTTACTTCATGAATTCGTTTCAAATCGTCTTGCCCGCTGTAGCGATTTCAACACTAGTAGGTGCCATTAACGGTTACGTCATTTCTTTGTGGAAGTTCCGTGGTAGCGATTTGTTTTTTGCCGCTATGCTAGTGGGCTGTTTTATTCCCTTCCAAGTAATTTTGTTGCCAATGGCACAAACACTTGGTTGGTTGGGTATCGCCAATACAACATCCGGTTTGGTGTTTGTTCACGTCGTGTACGGTGTGGCATTCACAACCTTATTCTTCCGTAACTTCTATCAGTCTATTCCGGGGGAATTGGTCAAAGCGGCTCGCCTCGATGGCGCGGGTTTCTTTACGATTTTCTATCGCATCATTTTGCCGGTATCCACACCGATTATCGTCGTAACCGTCATTTGGCAGTTTACACAAATTTGGAATGATTTCTTATTTGGCGTGGCTTTCTCTGGTTTTGATACTCAGCCAGTCACGGTTGCTTTGAACAACTTAGTCAACACCAGCTTTGGCGGTAAAGAGTATAACGTCGATATGGCCGCGGCCATCATCGCTGCACTACCGACACTGGCGGTTTACGTGTTCGCCGGAAAATACTTCGTTCGTGGCTTAACCGCTGGTGCTGTCAAAGGCTAACAGCGACTTACACAAACCAGAATATAAAAAGATGCGCTGGTGTTTTTTCATCCTACACCGCACCAGTGATTAGACAAAATTTGGAGTAATAACATGGCAAACCTCGTCATTGATAATGTTAAAAAGCGCTACGGCAACACAGAGATTTTGAAAGGCATCAATATCTCAATAAAAGCAGGGGAATTCCTGATTTTGGTTGGGCCTTCTGGCTGTGGTAAATCCACGCTAATGAACTCCATTGCTGGCCTTGAAGATGTGACCGAAGGTCGCATTCTTATCGCCGATAAAGACGTGACTTACACCAGCCCAAAAGATCGTGATATCGCGATGGTGTTCCAATCTTACGCCTTGTATCCCAACATGACGGTAGAGCAAAACATTTCTTTCGGTTTGGAAATGCGCAAGGTACCAAAAGCAGAGCGTGACGTTGAAGTTCAACGCGTCGCCGAGCTATTGCAAATCAGCCATTTACTAGACCGTAAACCGGCACAATTGTCTGGTGGTCAACGTCAGCGTGTTGCCATGGGACGTGCCTTAGCGCGTCGCCCTCAGCTTTACTTGTTTGATGAGCCATTGTCTAACCTAGACGCTAAATTGCGTGTAGAGATGCGTACAGAGATCAAGAAGCTGCATAAAAAGCTTGGCACCACCATCGTTTATGTTACGCACGATCAGATCGAAGCCATGACCTTGGCCGATCGCATCGCCGTGATGAAAGACGGACAAGTTCAACAACTTGGTACCCCACAAGAAATTTATGACAACCCAGCGAATTTATTCGTTGCGGGCTTCATGGGGTCACCTGCGATGAACTTCATTCCAGCCAAAGTGATCGAGCAAAATGGTACGCCCATGTTGGAGCTGGCCACCAGCACTACTGTGGCTCTGCCATTCCCCAAACCAGAATCATTAAAAGATCATGTTGGCGAAACCATCTTACTTGGCCTGCGTCCTGAAATGATCACAGAACCTCAGCCGCACAAAGAAGGGCAGCCTTTTGTAACAACCACAGACGTTGAAGTGGAAGTAACAGAACCAATGGGCGCTGACACCATGATATTGACCCGTGTAAACGATGCCGAAATCAACTGTCGTTCCAACCCAATGTACCCAGCTGCGGCGGGATCCATCATTAAAATGATGTTCGACACCTCTAAAGCGGTTGTCTTTGATCAAGAATCTGGTCGACGTTTAGATCTATAGTCGTCACTCTTGCTCTAAAGCATTAAAAAAGCCCAAAACAGAAGCATTCTGTTTTGGGCTTTTTTATGAAAAACGTCAATTTTTTGCACAAATGGTCAAAATTACTGCACAGTCCCTCGAACTTGTCATAAATATGAGATACATTTTGAGAACCGTAATCAAACAAGCGACTTTATAGTCGCATTTGGTTATCTCGAATCAAAGTAATATCGACTAATATCATGTAAAGGAACCAAACCATGAAATTAAACCAGCGTTTTATCACGCATATTGCTGTCACAGGCATCGCATTATCCGTGACAGCCTGCTCAATGGCGCCACAAAAGCCCGACTGGAAAGAAGACAAAGAATACAAAGTCACTATATTACACACCAATGATCATCATGGTCGTTTTTGGCAAAACAATAACGGCGAATACGGCATGGCCGCTCGCAAAACTTTGATCGATAACATTCGTGAAGAAGTCGTATTAGACAATGGCAATTCCCTATTGCTGTCTGGTGGTGACATCAACACTGGCGTTCCAGAGTCTGACATACAAGACGCTGAGCCTGACTTCCGCGGCATGAAAATGTTGAAATACGATGCTATGGCACTGGGTAACCATGAATTCGATAACCCACTTTCTGTCTTGAAAAAACAACAAGAATGGGCTGGCTTCCCTTTCCTTTCAGCCAATATTTTAGATGCAAAAACAGGCAAGCCATTGTTTGACGCCTATAAAATTTTTCAAGTGGACGATTTAAAAATTGCGGTAGTCGGTTTCACCACGGACGATACAGTGAAACTAGGTAACCCTGAGTTCCTCGAAGGCATCAAAATTGAGTCGCCTATTACGGTTGCGAAAACATTGATTCCAGAGCTGCGTAAAAAAGCGGATCTTGTTGTAGCGGTAACACACATGGGCCACTACCAAGATGGGAACCATGGCGGTAATGCACCGGGTGACGTCACATTGGCTCGAACTGTTCCTGGTATCGATGTGATTGTCGGTGGTCACTCTCAAAACCCGTTGTTTCAGCCAGACGAGCAAAATGGTACGCTGATTCTGCAAGCACACGAATGGGGAAAATACGTTGGTCGCCTAGACTTTGTCTACAAAAATGGCGCCATCGTTTGGTCCGAATACAAACTCATTCCAGTCAACTTGAAGAAAAAAGTCACCACGGCTGATGGCAAATCTGAACGTGTTTTCATTGAGCAAGAAATTCCTCAAGACCCAACCATGCTAGCCATGCTAACGCCGTTCCAAGAAAAAGGTGAAAAAGGACTCAACGTAGAAGTCGGTTTCTCCAATGCAGACTTCGTTGGAGATCGAGACCAAGTACGTAGCAAAGAAACCAACCTCGGTAACTTGATCGCCTTGGCAATGAGACAAAAAGTGAACGCGGACATTGGTATCATGAACTCTGGCGGTATTCGCGATAATCTTGAAAAAGGCATTGTTACCTACAAGAGCATATTGAAAGTACAACCTTTCGGTAACATGGTGTCCTATGTCGATTTCAGCGCTGCTGAACTCATAGATTACCTTTCTGCTGCCGCCGCGAAAGAAGCTGGCACTGGTGCATTTGCTCAATTTAACGGTGTTTCTTTGACACTCAAAGACGGCAAAGCCACCAACATCATGGTGGCAGGCAAAGCACTGGATATGAATAAAACTTATCGTGTTGCTGTAAACAATTACACGGCGTCAGGTGGTGACGGCTACCCTAAAATTTCCGATCATCCAAACTACGTCAACTCAGGTTATGTGGATGCCGATGTATTGGTGGAATACATCCAAAAGAACTCACCATTGGATGGTGCTAAATTCGCCCCAACGGGTGCGGTGAAACGTTAATTACAATGATTTAGTCGTTTCACTTAGGTGACTAAAAAGCCCCAATATTGGTTGTCCAATCATTGGGGCTTTTTTTATTGATAACATGGCGTTGAAAAGTCAGTTTTATGATTACTGTTTTTGATAAGACAGCGACCAAGTTAACGGTGTTGGCAGCTTTTCAGATTCTAACTTAACAGTGAACAACACTTCGCTGTCACTGATTTGTCGCCAGGTGTTCGTGCGCTTACCGCGTTCAGACTCAAGCACCAGAATCACAGCTTCGTTAGTTTGCTGATAGGTGCCTGATATCTCGACACCCTCCTCGTCCTTTTTAATCACCTCGCCTTTGGCGCTCATTGGGATGACATCAGCTTCGGCTGCATCGCACTGCCACTGAAACGCTTCTGCCTGCCAGCCTAATACCCATTGCTGACAAACTTGCGTCTGTTTCTGCAACACAGGTCGCGCCAAAGCACGAATAAAAAAATTCATCTCCTGCGCCACGTTTTCAACCGCTTCATCCAATTTCGCTTGCGTATTGTCTGCGTCTTGCAATCGCCACGTTCCCTCTAAATTCAACGCTTGCACACCAGAACTGACGACCATGCTTAATATGCCAACACCGATCAATTTATTCACCTTGCTTCTCCTTATTGTTATTGTGGTTAGATCATCGCAGAGTGCAAGTGACTTGTAAGGCGCAAAAACGCTCACAATAACTAACATTTAGCGCCAAAACACCATGACTAGGCATCTTGGCATTCGAAGGGAAACACCTCATTATCTTTTAGATACAAGGTAGCCAAATCGGCTTTAACCGGTTTCGAAAAATAATACCCTTGGTAGCGCGTACAGCCTATGTGCTCTAAGATCTGTTTCTCAACACGACTCTCAACCCCTTCTGCTAACACCGATAAGTTCATGTGTTCAGCCATAGACACTATGGTGTTAATAATCACATGGCTGTTAGAGTCATTCGATAGATCTCGTACAAACGTCTGATCAATCTTCAGCTGATTAAGTGGAAAATGCTGTAAATATCGCAAAGAAGAATACCCTGTACCAAAGTCGTCCACCGAAAAACGTATGCCATGTTCTTTTAAACGCCACATTTTTTCCGCCACTGACGCAATATTCTCCACTAGCATACCCTCTGTGATTTCCAGATCGAGCAAGTTCGGGTCCACTTGTGTTCTCTCTATTACCGCTTCCACTGTGCCCACAAAGCCTTCTTGCGCAAACTGGTAAGGACTGATATTGATCGCCACGCCTTCAAATGACGATGGTAAACCGATACCTTGCCAAATTTTCACTTGTCGACAGACGTTTTCGAGCACCCAGTCTCCTATTTCATAGATCAGGCCGATCTCTTCCGCCACGGGAATAAAGCGCGCTGGCGACACCAGACCAAGCTGAGGATTATGCCAGCGTAACAAGGCTTCATAGCCCATCAGCTCGCCTCGTTTATTCACTTGGGGCTGATAGACTAAATAGAACTCATCGTCACGAATGGCGCCGTGTAAAGCTTTTTCAAGTATGGCGAGGTCCGTAATTTGCTGCAGCATTTCTTGGCGATAAAAACGAAAACCATTGCGGCCCTTCTTCTTCGCCTCATACATAGCGGTGTCCGCTTGTCGGAGAATCTGAGAGTCACTGGCCTCGCCAAAGGGAAACAAACTGATGCCAATACTCGCAGAGATAAACACATCCGTCTGTTCTAAACGAAACACTTTAGATAGCTGCGACAGTAATACTGCAGCAAGAATCGTCGCCCTATGTTGTGCCTCATCATGGTCATTGGCGAGCACGGGTAACAAGAGCACAAACTCATCGCCACCGATCCGCACGGCAATATCCGACTCGGATAAACAGGATACAATACGCCTAGCGGCTTCGATCAAAAGAGCATCACCAACATGGTGTCCCATGGAATCATTGACATTTTTAAAACGGTCTAAGTCGATAAACACTAAACCGCCAACCTGACCAGTACTACGCGCCTCTGAAATCACCTTTTCCAGATGCTGATTTAAAAAGCGTCGATTAGGCAGACTGGTCAGAGCGTCGTAATATGCCAAAAACTTGACCTGCTCTTGGTCCTTTTTACGCTGCGTAATATCACGAAAAGACGCCAAAAAGCGCGCCTCATTGTCCAAATAAATGATGTTTGCACAGACTTCAACGGGAAAGCTTTCACCGTTACTCCGACGATATTGTGTTTCAAATATCTTAGGATCGCCTTGGGCACTTTTCACCCAGTCTTGCAACAAGCTGGGAGTTTGTTCTGGGTCTATGTCTTGAATGTTTAACGTAAGCAATTTAGGCGCGTCATACATCAACAAACGACAGGTTTCATGGTTACAATCGAGTATTTCGCCCTTCAAATTTGTCAGCAACATACACTCACTGGATTGATGTAAAACCGCTTTAAAATAGGCTTCTCTTTTGGCTAATTCGCTTTCAACCTTTTTTCGCTTATGCCAAAGCGCCGTGATAGTGCGTGCCAAGATCCCCAGCTCATCTTCCCGAGAGGTTTGTTTAAATTGCAATTGTGCAGGGTCGTTTTCAGCTTTTTCCAAGAGACTCAGTTGACCAATTAAACGGGACAGTGGATGAGAGATCTGCACATAAAACAGCATAAACATCGCTGCACCAAGCAACATGGCCGACAACAACGAGGTACTAATCAAACGGAAACTGCGACGAATAAAACCATTGGTCACGGAGCCACTGTCTATGGTGACAATAATGGTTCCGACCGCTAAATGATCATTGCGCTTTAAATTTAAACGGAAATATTTCGGTAAATCGCTAAAAATGCGTTCCGATAACCAGCGAGATGAGACAGGCTCCAGTGGTCGATAAGTACTTGCCAACTCATAACCCAAATCGTCTTCTAAACGCGCCGTATGAAAGCTATTCGAACGCATTAGGCCAGTCAGCACTTTTTTTGCCAAGGTTTCATCCAACGAATAGGCGGCTTCCGTCGCGGCATTTTCGACAATCTGCAACGTCGACGTTACCTGTTTCTGAATGGTGGCCTTTTCATCCTGCCAATCAAAAAACACTTGAAAGGTGCTCATCAACAAACTCAGCAATAGCAAAAGCACCAGTGCCCACTTGGCTTGCTGATAAGAAAGGCGTTTACGCAAAGCTAACATAATCCCTCACCGTTTATAGCGCGAACTTAAGGCGCAAAAAATAGCCCGTATTGCTTAAAAATTTCTTCCCTTTTTCCGCTTCGATCCAGCTCTTTCAAGCCGTCGTTTAATATATCACGCCATTTCTGTGCGTCAGGATAACGTTTACTAAAACAGACCGCATAGTGGTCTAATCCCAAGCCTTTCACATCGTAAAAACTCAACCTATCCGCGACACCCATTTGATGCGCTTCAAACAACGCACTATCACGCTCCGTCATGAAAATATCCTGATTGCGCCGTAAGATCAGATTAATCCCTTGTTCTAATCCAGTAACAGAAGAATAAGAAATGCCCGCATCCTGCAATATATTCGTTTGCGACCAACCATTTACCGCCGCCACATCGAATCTTGTTAGTATATCTAGGTTGGCATTTTCCACATCCAAATATCCTAAACGCGTGACAAATGCATTCATGGACTCACTCAAGGGCGAAGAGAAATAAGCAAATGTCTCGCGCACAGGCACCTGACGGCAAGACACAGCCCCCAACACTAAGCCTTCTTCAACGTCACGCATCACGCGCTTCCATGGATGTAACTCAATACGCACAGAAATGCCCTGCGTCGCATAAGCAGCCCGCAATATATCAACGTCCGAACCGTAGACATCGCCTGCACCAGGGAAATTAGCAGACGGAGGTAAAATCGACGCATCTATAATACGTGGTGGCAAATGCACCGTGTGCAACACTATCTCTTGTGCGTAACCGCGCACCGAAAATGCCCCAAACACAATGCTCAGGCTATAGATTAGAATCCAAGAAATACTTCTCAAGCCCCCTCCTATCATGCTATTTCGATCAAAAATCATCCTAACTTCGTTCAAATATCCCCTATAACGCTGTGTCACTCAAGCAATATCCACAATTTGTACTCAGTTTTACTAGCAAAAAATAAACCAGTAGGAATATAAGGAAGGCACTAAAAACGTCTTGAGAACCCCAAAAAATACAAATAAGAAATCAATAGACAAAAAAAATCTAGCCGAGGCCAGATTTTCATGATTAAACGACCCTTATCTATGCATTATAAGGGTATCGTTCATACGCTTTTTGGAGTGGTGCTTTTTTGGGTGGTGCTTGTTTGTCAGCTCTTACTTATCAAACAAAGCTGCGCGCTGCGCTTCCATGATTTCGGTAATGCCTTTACGCGCCACGGCTAGCATCCCCATCATGTGTTCATCACTAAAGGCTTCGCCTTCGGCTGTGCCTTGAATCTCAATAAAACCGCCTTTGTCGTTCATGATCACGTTCATGTCTGTTTCGGCGTTGGAGTCTTCTGGGTAATCCAAATCCAAGACTGGCACACCTTTGTAAACGCCCACCGAAATGGCCGCGATTTGTGACACGATTGGATTCACTTTGATCTTTTTATTCTCAACCAAGACACGCATCGCATCCGCCAAAGCAACAAAGCCACCCGTAATAGAGGCCGTACGCGTACCGCCGTCAGCTTGAATCACATCACAGTCAATCGTAATGGTATTCTCACCCAATTTTTTAAGATCCACCGCGGCGCGCAAAGAACGACCAATCAAACGCTGAATCTCCACCGTACGACCACCTTGCTTACCACGAGCCGCTTCACGGTCCATACGGCTGTGTGTAGAGCGAGGCAACATACCATACTCAGCTGTGATCCAACCTTGGCCCTTGCCTTTTAAAAAACGCGGCACGCCAGAAACCACAGTCGCCGTACAAATAACTTTCGTGTCGCCACATTCGATCAGCACCGAGCCTTCCGCATGCTTAGTAAAATTACGTGTGATTTTAAGGGGACGTAATTGATCTGCTTCTCTACCGCTTGGACGCATACTCATCTCTCTATCAGGTTAACCATCATAAAGCCGCAATTATAATGATCTTAGATAAAATTGCGCCCCTTCCCTGCGAAACTCTTGACGATACGCTACAATATTGCCTTTATTTTTTTATTGCATTTTTTATTAGGTATTCAACATGACAGCAAGCATGACCGCCTTCTCACGCCAAGAAGCCGTATACGATTGGGGCACCATCAGCTGGGAAGTACGCTCCGTCAATCAACGCTACCTAGAGCCTAGCTTTCGTCTACCCGAAAACTTTCGCGAGCTTGAGTTTGCCTTTCGTGATGTGCTGCGCAAAAAGATCAATCGCGGCAAACTGGAATGCCAACTGCGCTTCCAAGGCGTCGACAAAGCCGCTACCCACTTAACCATCAATCCAAGCAACGCCCAAGCCTTGGCAAACGCCATCGACACACTCGGCACTTGGTTTAAAGACCTAGATCCAGCCAACCCGCTCGACATCCTAAAATGGCCAGGCATTCTCAGTGACGAAGGAAGCGACTTTGAGATGATGAAAAAAGCCGTTGTCACACTGTTTAATCAATCGGTCGACGAACTCATTCAAGTACGTCTTCGTGAAGGGGCGCAGCTAAAAGACATCATCGAACAACGCCTAGACGCCATCGAAGCCATCGTCGTCGAAGTTCAAGCCAAACTGCCCACCATCATTGCCGCGCAAAAACAAAACCTGCTCGACAAACTGGAAGCCGCCAAAGTCGACCTCGACCCCATGCGTGTCGAAGCCGAAATCGTCTTATTAGCACAAAAGGCCGACGTTGCCGAAGAACTAGACCGCTTAGCCACCCACACAAAAGAAGTCCGCCGTCAGCTAAAACAAAACGGCCCCATCGGCCGCCGCCTCGACTTCTTAATGCAAGAACTCAACCGCGAAGCCAACACCCTATCGTCAAAATCTATCGTCGTCGAAACCACCCAAAGCGCCGTGGAATTAAAGGTTCTTATTGAACAGATGAGAGAGCAGATCCAGAATATTGAGTAGACTTCAATAATACGGAATAAAACTCATAACCTATTGAAAAGCTCGATTTATTTCGAGCTTTTGTTTCTTTTGGTTTCATTCGATTAGCATATGAATTTCTCTGCCAGCCTCTTTGTGGTGGTCATTTTTACTCGACCACTACAACCATTTCAAAGATCAACGAACTAAATCTAAAATACTGCCTATCCAAGCATCAAAGTGTGGACATTTCCTCCTGAAAGTATCAATCCCTATAACTTCAGCGATCATTGGACCATGCAAAGTCTTTTTATATTTTGGAGCATGCTTCTCAATTCTTTTGGATGGTGCAGTATGCTCACCTTCATTGATATATTCAGGACTTGGGAACTGTTCGGAAATTTTTTTCAGTGCACTATCATCAACATTGTCTATCCAGTCTGAAATAACATCAGTATCGCAAAAAAGCAGCGCTTCAAACTCGTGAAGCATTAAAAAAGGTATAAAGTTACTTATACTAAGATCATCCTTCATAGCTTGCTCAAGATAAGTAACTTTATCATAGCAATTATTCAAAGCATGATATGAAGGATCCGATCGACCAGGAGAATCTTTTGGATACCTATAGAAATCAATAAGGGTCGTTATCCAAGCATTTTTATCTTGTTTCCGAATTTTCCCTAGTTGATTTCTAACTTTTTGATAATTAACAATTCCCCCTTTATGGCCAGGGCTCGTTGTAGCAATGATAGGAGTAAGATATATCCCAGAACGCATAAAATAATCGTATAGGACCTGAGTCACAAAAGCCTCTTCGGATTGCCCCTCTACAAATACAATTACTCTTGTCACTTCTGAGGCCTCCCGCCGATGATGTTTTTCTTCCAAATATCGCCAAGAGAGTATTCTTCAAGCCAGCCAGATAATGACTCAATGTCTGGCCGCGTAAAGGTAGATTTCCCTTTATGCCTATCAACTATGATTAAATCTTCTACATCAAATTGGTTCACTAACTCAACTGACTGAGTGGATACTATGATTTGATGATCTTCCGAAGCACTTTTAATCAAGTCAGCCAAAACATTAATCGCATAAGGGTGCAAACCAAGCTCAGGCTCATCAATTATAATCGCACTTGGCATGAATTCTTCTGGCTGCAAAAGAACAGTAGAAAGTAAAATGAATCTCAATGTCCCATCTGAAAGTTCACTCGCCTTGAAAGGTATATCTTGTTCAACCTCTGTCCACTCAAGTTGAATGAAATCCGTATTATCCGTAGTAGGCCTTAAAAAGAAGTCACCAAAGAAAGGAGCGACTAATTTTATTGTCTTTACTATTCTTTTATAGTGCTTCTCTTGATGCTGCTTAAGACGGTATAAAAAAGCAGCTAGATTCGATCCGTCTTCTCTTAAATATTCATTATCATTTAGCCGGTGAGTTTGTTTCACTTTCGCACTATCACTAGTGTCATGAAAGTGATAGACCCTCCAACCTTTCATTGTTGGCAAGGTATATTGTTTAACTCCAGATTTATGCTCATCAGCTCGTGATTCAAAATGGCCAGAGTAATTTCCAAAATCGCCCTTCACATTCCAAAACAAGGATTCATTTTGAAACATCATTCTGTTGTCGTTAGTTGCTTCTAGAGTAAATTTGTAGCCATTGTTCCCAAAATACAACTCAGCGGACATTGAGTCAGTCTGCTTCCTACCGAAGTGTAGTAAAGAATCTGGGCCCCCAGATTTTCCAACCAACGTTTGCAAGCGATGATCTAGCATTGTGGATATAAGCTTAAAAAAACTAATGAAATTAGACTTACCTGCTCCATTAGCTCCAATCATTACATTCAGGCACCCCATACTTAAGCGACATGTCTCTATCGACTTATATCCATAGATTTTTATCTCACTAAGATGTTTTGGATTAGTTACAGATTTCATGTTGAGCCTTAAGAAATAGAAGCTAGCATGCCTAGCAAAGATAGACGCATTTCAGAGTTAGATGATGCCATCTATCGCTTGCAGAGCAAAGGTACTAAGCCATAGAAAAGACCTATATCGGTTAAATTTCCGCTAAAATCCTAAATTCCCCAGCAATTCCAAGAAAAATAAGGATTTTTTTATTTTTTATACGGTATTTTAAGTAATTGAGCAGATGTATGAACTGGTAGATAAAACTCGATTTACACACTCAATAAAAAACATTAACCAATTGAAAATAAAAGAAAAAATTAGCTCTCCCGTTTCATAGAATATTCAGATCCAAAACATAGAATAAGCTCTTGGGTAAAAATTACCCGTCCAAGAATGTCTTAACCCAATATGACCGATGCCCCTACATTTCTGTACGCGTCGGTTCCCATTTTAGCGCAGCGGTATACTTCGTAAGTGTGTCTCGATTGCTTCAATCATCGATTTAGTCAGCGGTAAATGCGCTTTTTCTTTCGCCCATATTTCATGGAAACCTGCCACAGTTTGTTTGGCGGTATCCAACACCAATTTTTCTGGCAGCATGGCTTTAGCGGCTAAGTGCGATAATTCATCCAATGTGAAATCGCTGAATTTCTTGCTACGGCTAATCTTCAGCGATGCACTATCATCGGGGATATAAGGAATAGTCGAGACAAAGTCATAAGCAGGTGCAATCGATGCTGTGCGCCTATCTTTATAGATCACAGACCAATTCTTCAAATGCATATCGGCATTGCCAATTAGAGTGTTGAACACCAATCGGCGAGTAAATTCTGCGATATCCTCGTCTTGGCCTTCGATGCCGATAACCTGAGCAATATTCCGCATACTGGCTTTTTTGTATTTATCTTGAGGATAAACGCCAAACACTTGCGCAAAGTCCTCAATGTGCACAGCTTGACCATCTGCACGGTCAAAACGCTTAATCACAAACGCACTGTCACCAAATTTGCCAATGCCATTTGGGATGTTAGCAATCCGATTAATAGGGAGTAGCTGCGTTTCTGGTACATCCATTCCCAACATTCGAGCCAGTTCCATCATTGAATATTCATTTTCTGGCACAGCGTCAAAGCGAGACGACGGTAATTTTACAATCCAAGAGCCACCTTGACCGGTTGCTGGGATCGTCAAACCGCCATTTGCCTGCTGCACAGCTGAAAACTTCAATTGCACTCCCGCCAATGAAAAACGCATTGGCCCATCTGTCTTCGTTTCATCTTCTATGTCTTGATGCACATTAGGTGGTAAGGCTTCACCATCCGCTGGCTCAACCGTGATCGCGCCTGATAAATCCTGTCCCAGTACCCACAATAGAAAAAATTCTCGCACAGGGTTCACACCAGCACGCTCTGCCAAGTAATGACGCATGGTTTCTTCTGGCAAAAGATTAGAGAAAAACGGAGTTAACTTGGTTTGGGTCGGCTTAAAGTTAGTCAGCAAGCCACCCAGTGTATCTTTAAAACCCAGCCCTAACACGGGCCGTGATTCGTCATTAATGTACGAATCCATAAAGGCAAAAAGTGTTCTATCATTGCCCACGTTGGTGATGGTTGCGATGGGTTCACCGTAGAGCAAAACGTTGAGCGTAGAGACATTGTTAGTCATCGTCATCTCCATCTAACTGGTATGCGGGCGACATCTGCTCATCTTCATCGCTGAGACCTTGGCTACTTCGAATGATTGACTTGATGGCTGGCACAGACTTTTTAGGCGCGACAAATAACTCTAAGTCGAGCACACGGGCAAGTGCTATCAAACTGGACATTCTGAGATCAACACCACCAGATTCGATTTTCGAAATATGGCTTTGCGGTACACCCGAACGCGCACTTAACTCTCTCTGGCTGAGCCCCTTACGCACCCGAGCATCTCGAAGGCTTTGCAGTATTTGCTCTGTTACATAGCTCATATTGATACGCCTTAATGCATCAATTAGGAATAATATACAAAAACATATCAACCTAATCCCGCAAACACAAGAATGATTACTTATTGCATATCAAAAATATAATTTGATATGCAATTATAGATTAATTGTAACTCGCGAGCTCACTTACTGTGGGCAGTTGGGACAATGGGGCAACACTTGATACCGCAAACTTTAGAAGATGAATAAGAGGAATTTGATCCGCCCCATGGAATGGGGCAATAGGGGCTGCGGTAACAGCTCCTAACCAACAATAAAAACTGCGACCTTGCAAAAGTCCCAAAACGGGACTACTATCTATTTATGAGAATTATCGCACTTTCAACCTTAAAAGCATTTTGGGAAGTCAGCCAAGAATACATTGACGCTAAAGAGCCAACTTTAGCGTGGTATAGGCATGCATTAAACGCTGATTGGGGATCACCGGCGGATGTGAAACAGGACTTTAGAAATGCCAGCATCCTCAAAGATGGGCGTGTCGTGTTTAACATTGCCGGTAATAAATACCGGTTAGTCGTTTGGATCAATTATGCCTACAAGGTGGTTTACATACGGTTTATCGGCAGCCATGCACAATACGAAAAATTCGTCGGGAACGAATTTTCATGAGCAACACGAGCCCGAAGGGTGAGGCTCATGGACGAGCCGAATAAAAAGTTGATGTGCAAACGATTTAAAGCCAAAAGGTAGTAACAAGAGGTAAATATAATGGACATCAGACCTATTAAAACAGATGCCGACTACCGCGCGGCATTAAACGACATCGAAAACCTGATGATGGCGGAGCCAGATACCGTCGAAGGCGAAAAGCTGGACATTTTGGTTACGTTAGTTGAGGCCTACGAAGCAAAGCATTTTCCAATGGATTTGCCAGACCCTGTTGAGGCAATAAAGTTTGAGATGGAACGCAAAGGCTTAACGGTTAAAGATCTTGAGCCCATGATAGGGAAAAGTAATCGTGTTTATGAAATCCTAAACCACAAGCGATCACTCACACTAAAAATGATTTGGAAACTTCATGAAGGGCTAGGTATTCCAGCAGAGTCGCTGATCAAGCCACCGCAAGTTCGCGCTTCATAGCGCTGTGCCTCAAGATTAGTTTGTTATGAATGACGCTCGCTACCCAAACATTTCCGCTATTGATAACAGACTAGCTGAGCTTGAAAACGAAAAGCAGCAGCTTCTTGCATTAAGAGAGGCTTTACGTAGCGCTCAAAACGAGCGTTCAGTACAAACATTCACCCCAGAACAAAAAGTCGCCCTTTTTAGACAACGATTTCGTGGACGAGAGGATATCTTCGCCAATCGTTGGCAAAATCAACAAGGCCGCAGTGGCTATTCCGTTGCCTGTGATAATGAGTGGGTCACCGGAGTATGCAACAAACCCCGCATTAAGTGCCAAGACTGTACACACCGAAAGTTTAGCGAATTAAACGGGCACATTATTTACAGACATCTTGCTGGTCATCAAGTGGTTGGTCTGTATCCGTTACTGAAAGATAATTCGTGCTATTTATTGGCAGCCGATTTTGACAAAGGCTGTTGGCAAAAAGAAATCAAAGCCATGTCCAAAGCATGCCAAGAATTTGAGATTCCCCATGCGATCGAAGTTTCGCGTTCTGGCAACGGAGCGCACTTATGGATTTTCTTTGAAACCAATATCCCTGCTAACCAAGCTCGGGCTCTCGGTTTTGCCTTGCTTGATAAAGCCATGGAAATATTTCCAAATCTTTCATTTGACTCCTATGACAGGCTCTTTCCTAACCAAGATGTCCTTCCTGAAGGCGGATTTGGCAACCTCATTGCGTTACCACTTCAAAAAGAGGCTCGCCTTTCAGGCCGTAGTTGCTTTGTCGACAGCGAGTTAAATGCCATTGACGATCAATGGCTGTATCTTTCTGAGCTTAAAACGCTAACTCAATCGAGTATTGATCAACTCATAACAACCATTTCACCCAATACCCTATTACTGTCTGAACAGGGGTTAGTAGACAACTGTCCTCCCTGGGAAATCACAGCCAAAGCCACCCCAATTAAATTAGAGCACCAGCCGAAAAGTATTACCATCACCTTGGCTAACCACATCTATTTTTTGATGAGCGATTTACCTGGGCCTCTACTGGCAGGACTAAAGCGATTAGCGAGTTTTTCTAATCCTGTGTTTTTTAAAACGCAAGCGTTGCGCTTTTCCACCCATGGCATTCCAAGATTTATTTCCTGTGCTCGTATTGAAAACGGCTATTTAGCACTACCGCGAGGCTGTCTCGATGAGGCGATTGGTTTGCTACAAGAGCATAATATTTCTGCACTATTTGACGATAAGCGTGAAACAGGCAAACCATTAATAAAACTTACCCCTGCGTTCACTTTACGAAAAAATCAGCGTGAAGCGGTCGCCGCAATCAGTAAACACGACTTCGGTATTTTGCATGCGCCAACAGCATTTGGAAAAACGGTTACCGCCATTGGTATGATCGCAAAACGCAAAGTAAACACCCTAATCCTGGTTCATAGCCGCCAACTGCTTGAACAGTGGCAAGAGCGATTACACACGTTCCTACCCGAAGTAAATATAGGCAGTATAGGCGGGGGTAAAAGAAAACCGAGTGGCATTATCGATATTGCTACCTACCAAAGCTTGGTCAATAAAAAAGATAATTCCATCACACCTCTCATCCAAGACTACGGCCACATTATTGTTGATGAATGCCATCACTTATCCGCGCCAAGGTTTGAAATGGTACTCAACGAGGTAAGAGCAAAATATGTATTGGGCCTAACAGCAACACCAGAGCGACAAGATGGTCATCAAAAGATCATTTTTATGGCGGCAGGGCCTATTCGCTACAAAGTGAAACAAAGCCCCGATGAGCAATTTACTCAAACCGTGATGATTCATCAGCTCTACGATATACCGCCAGCTGAGCTAATAAAAACAGATGAGCGCCCAAAAATAAGCGATGCCTACCGCTGGCTCGTCGATAATGAGCAGCGCACATCAAAAATCGTCTCAGACGCCTTCCAGTGTGTTCAAAATGGCGGACACCCGTTAGTCCTTACAGAGCGCAGAGAGCACGCAGAGTACATATACTTACAACTTACCGAAATGGGTATAAGCACTGTCGTACTCAAAGGCGCTATGAAAGCTGCGGAACGCAAGAACGCTGACCATCATCTGCAATCGGCTCAAGTCGTCGTCGCAACAGGAAAATATGTGGGCGAAGGATTTGACCTGCCAAGACTGGATACGTTGTTTTTGGCCATGCCCATCGCATGGAAAGGTACGTTGGCACAATATGCCGGTCGTATTCATCGTGAATCGGAAGGAAAAACACAAGTCACCATTCACGACTATGTGGACTGCGCCCTCCCTATGCTGCAACGCATGTTTAAAAAACGCGAGAAAAGCTACAAGGCAATGGGTTACACCATCAATTTTGTATAGCTAGGAAAACAACATTAATGTAGACTTTTAACGATTTTAAACGACTCTAGCCTTCTAACTGGGTGACAAATCCATGACCGCCGAACCTTGGGTCACCGCCCTCGACGTAGCCCAACACTTAGGCATCGCCAAAGATACCGTCTATCGCTGGCGCGAGCGCAAAGGCCTGCCAGCGCACAAAATCGGCCGACTGTGGAAGTTTCAGCTATCCGAGGTGGATGAGTGGGTACGTGCTGGCGGGGCGGATGAAGATGGCCAGCAAGGAGAGCAATAGCGTATGAGCAATACCGAAGCACAAACCCGGTCAAAACTCATCGACCAACAACTCGCAGAATCAGGCTGGAATGTTAAAGATCTCACTCAGGTCATTGAAGAGTTCGACATTGTTACAGCATTGCCTGAAGGTGTAGCCGAGCCACGCACCAAATACGAAGGCCACCAATTTAGCGACTATGTGTTATTAGGCAAGGATGGCAAACCACTGGCGGTGGTCGAAGCCAAAAAAACCGCCAAAGATGCCGCCATTGGACGCGAGCAAGCCAAACAGTATTGCTACAACATCCAAAAACAGCTGGGCGGCGAACTGCCGTTTTGTTTTTACACCAACGGCCACGAACTCTATTTTTGGGATTTAGAGAATACACCACCGCGAAAAATCGTTGGTTTTCCTACGCGCGATGATTTTGAGCGCTTTGCCTATATCCGCCGAAACCGCAAGCCACTCACCCAGGAATTCATCAATACGTCTATCGCTGGGCGCGACTATCAGATTCGCGCCATTCGCTCAGTACTTGAAGGTATCGAACAGAAAAAGCGCGATTTTCTGCTGGTGATGGCCACCGGCACAGGTAAAACCCGTACCTGTATTGCACTGATTGATGCCTTGATGCGCGCAGGCCATGCCGAAAAAGTATTGTTTCTGGTGGACCGCATCGCTCTGCGTGAGCAGGCATTAGCCGCTTTTAAAGAGCATATGCCGAATGAACCTCGCTGGCCTAACACAGGTGAAAAACTGCTTGCTAAAGATCGCCGTGTCTATGTGGCCACCTACCCCACCATGCTCAATATCATCCGCGACGAATCACAGCACTTATCACCGCACTATTTTGATTTTATCGTGGTTGATGAAAGCCACCGCTCCATCTACAACACCTTTGGAGAAGTGCTCGATTATTTCAAAACCATCACCCTCGGTTTAACCGCGACGCCAACAGAAATAATCGACCACAATACCTTTGAGCTTTTTCATTGCGAAGATGGCCTTCCCACCTTTGCCTACACCTACGAAGAAGCCGTCAATAACACACCTCCTTATCTCTGCAATTTTCAGGTAATGAAAATTCAAACCAAATTCCAGATGGAAGGCATCAGCAAACGCACAATTTCGTTGGAGGATCAGAAAAAGCTGATCCTCCAAGGCAAAGAAATCGAAGACATTAACTTCGAAGGCACGCAGCTAGAAAAGCAAGTGATCAACAAAGGCACCAACACCCTGATCGTGCGCGAATTTATGGAGGAATCCATCAAAGATGCTAACGGTGTGCTGCCCGGTAAAACTATCTTCTTCTGTGCCACCAAAGCTCATGCTCGACGCATTGAAGAAACCTTCGACAAACTCTACCCGCAATACCACGGCGAACTAGCCAAGGTTCTGGTATCCGATGACCCGCGAGTCTACGGCAAAGGTGGACTGCTTGATCAATTCACCAATAACGACATGCCGCGTATTGCCATCAGCGTGGATATGCTCGATACCGGCATCGACGTGCGCGAGCTTGTTAACCTCGTCTTTGCCAAACCAGTCTATTCCTACACCAAATTCTGGCAAATGGTTGGACGTGGCACCCGCTTGCTCGAAACCAGTAAACCCAAACCTTGGTGCTTGGAAAAGGATGTGTTTTTAATTCTCGACTGCTGGGATAACTTCGAATACTTCAAGCTCAACCCCAAAGGCAAAGAACTTAAACCCCAGCTGCCACTACCAGTTAAAATAGTAGGCTTGCGTTTGGATAAAATCGAAGCAGCAAATGATACAGGCCAAACAGATATCGCCGCACGAGAAGTGGCCAAATTACGCACGCAAATCGCCGCCTTGCCACAAAATTCCGTAGTCATCAAAGAAGCCTCGGCCCATTTGACCAAGCTTGATGATAACTTCTGGCTCTCGCTGCTGTCCCACAACAAAAACGACAACAAGCTCGAATTTTTGCGGGCTGACATCAAGCCGCTGTTTCGCACCGTTTCCGAAGCTGACTTTAAAGCCATGCGCTTTGAACGCGACATACTCGAATATTCGCTGGCCATATTACGTGAAGAAAAACAGCTGGCCGACACTCTCAAAGAAGGCATCGTAGAGCAAATCAGCGAACTGCCGTTATCGGTGCCCTTTGTCAAACTCGAAGAAGAACTGATTCGCGCGGCGCAAGCATCGCTATATTGGAGCAAAGCCGACGAAGATAACTATGATGAAATGATCAACAAGCTTGGCCCCTTAATGAAGTTCCGCGAACACAGCACCGGGCAGGAACAAACCCATCTGGATTTAATGGACGAACTGCACAAAAAAGAATGGGTAGAATTTGGCCCACAAAACGAAGCCGTGAGCGTCAGCCGCTATCAAGAAATGGTCGAAAGCTTAATTGCCGAACTTACCGAACATAATCCGATATTGCAAAAGATCAAAAATGGCGAAACGGTCAATACCGACGAAGCCAATCAACTGGCCGACTTACTGCACGAAGAGCACCCGCACATTACCGAAAACCTGCTGCGACAAGTCTATAAAAACCGTAAAGCGCGTTTTATTCAGTTTATTCGCCACATACTCGGCATCGAAACATTAAAAAGCTTTCCCGATGAAGTCAGCGCAGCCTTTGATCAGTTTATTCGCGCCCACACCACGCTTAACAGCCGCCAGTTAGAATTTTTAAACCTGCTAAAAAATTTCATCATCGAACGCGAAAAAATCGAGAAAAAAGATTTAATTAATGCGCCTTTTACGGTGATTCATCCTCAAGGGATTCGTGGGGTGTTCAGCCCAGCTGAAATTAACGACATTCTGCAACTCACCGATCGTTTAGCAAGTTGATTCAAGGAGGAATCATGGACCAGCAAATACAGCTTTATACCACCAGCGACGGCCAAGTCGCGGTTGAGGTCACACAAAACGCGGATACCCTTTGGCTCACTCAGGCGCAAATGGCAGATCTGTTTGGTACCAAACGCCCGGCAATTACCAAGCATTTAAGTAACATCTTCAAAAGCGGTGAATTAGACGAAGACAGCACATGTTCCATTTTGGAACATATGGCCGAACACGGCCAAGTATACAAAACCAAGCACTACAATCTCGACGCCATAATCTCAGTAGGCTATCGAGTCAATTCAACTCAGGCCACACAGTTTCGTATATGGGCAACTAACGTCCTAAAACAGCATTTGATAGAAGGTTACACGCTTAACCAGCGCCGCTTGCAAGAACGAGGCATCGAATTCGAACAGGCACTAACGCTACTCACGCAAACATTGACTAACCAGCAACTCATCAACACCCAAGGCGCAGCAGTAGTCACCGTGATTCACGACTACGCCCGCAGCTGGAGCCTGTTACAGGCCTACGACGAACAGAGCCTTGCAACACGCACCGACAAACAAACTGACATGAAGGCGTTAATGCAGGATGATGTGCTGCTGGCGATAGACCAACTAAAACAAAAACTCATATCCAAAGGCGAAGCCACTGCGCTATTTGGTCAACTACGCGGTAACGGCCTGACCTCCGCCATCGCCACCATAGAACAAGGCTTTGGAGATGAGTTTTTTTACCCTAACGTTGCCAGCCGATCCGCTCACTTACTGTACTTCGTGATAAAAAATCATCCGCTAGCTGACGGCAACAAACGTTCGGGTTCATTTTTATTTCTTTGGTACCTGCGCATTAACCAGCACTTGTTAGCCAAGCCCGTAGAACAACTCATAAACGACAACACCCTAGTCGCCTTGGCGCTTTTAGTAGCAGAAAGCAAACCGGACCAAAAAGAACTGATGATTCGCCTAATCGAACACTTTATTTTATTAAAAGAAGCAAACTAATCATGTTACAAAATAACCCCGAGCTCAAAAGCAAAATCGACCAGTTATGGAATAAATTTTGGAGCGGCGGCATCAGCAACCCGCTGACGGCTATTGAGCAGATTACCTATTTGCTGTTTATGAAGCGTTTGGATGAGTTGGATTTAAAACGCCAGGCCGATGCCGAGTGGACAGGAGAAAAATACACCTCCAAATTCGAAGGGCAATGGATACCGCCAGAATATCGAGCCAAAACCAGAGAAGACGACACCCAAAAAGAAACGAAAAAAAGACACGCCGATGCACAGATGTATGAAATCGACAAAAGCACCCTGCGCTGGAGTGAATTCAAGCGCATGCAGGCCGAAGATATGTTGCAGCATGTACAAGGTAAGGTATTCCCGTTTTTAAAAGATTTAAACGGGGCCGAAAGCAACTTCACCCACCATATGAAAAACGCAGTATTTATTATCCCTAAGCCGTCGCTATTAGTAGAAGCAGTAAAAACCATCGACGAAATTTTTATCGTGATGGAAAAAGATTCAGAAGAAAAAGGCCAGGCCTTTCAGGATATTCAAGGCGATGTTTATGAATACTTACTTTCAGAAATCGCTTCTGCTGGCAAGAACGGTCAGTTCCGCACGCCGCGCCATATTATTAAATTACTCGCCGACTTAGTGCAGCCGCAACTGGGCCAAAAAATTGCTGACCCAGCTTGTGGCTCGGGCGGTTTTTTGCTGGGTGCTTATCAATATATCGTCACCCAACTGGCGCTAAAAAGTTTAAAGAAAAAAGAAAGAGAGGCATTAGAACCCGATGAAGATGGTTTTGTGCGCACCTCCGTTGCTGCCGCCCTTACCGAAAAAGCCCAAGCCATTTTAAGCGCCTCGCTTTGGGGTTACGACATCGATAGCACCATGGTGCGTTTGGGTTTAATGAACCTGATGATGCACGGCATCGATGAGCCCAATATCGATTACAAAGATACCCTCAGCAAAAGCTACACCCAAGAAGCCGAATACGACATCATCATGGCCAACCCGCCCTTTACCGGCAGTATCGATAAAGGTGACATCAACGAAAACCTACAACTGGCTACTACCAAATCGGAATTGTTGTTTGTTGAGAACATCTACCGCCTGCTGAAAAAAGGCGGTACCGCAGGCGTGATTGTGCCGCAAGGCGTACTGTTTGGCTCAGGCAAAGCTTTTAAGGATTTACGCAAACTCTTGGTGGAGCGATGCGATTTAAAAGCAGTAATCACCCTGCCCAGCGGCGTGTTTAAACCCTATGCCGGAGTCAGCACCGCGATCTTGTTATTCACCAAAGTCTGGGGGCCAAAAGATAAAGTCGATAAACCTGCCACCGAAAACGTCTGGTTTTACGAAATGGCCGCCGATGGTTATTCGCTGGATGACAAGCGCAGTAAGCAAAAGACTACTGATGGAAAAGACAGTTGGGGCGATCTGCAAGACATTATCGAAAAATACCACACACGTAATGCCGAGAAAGACACCGACCGCACCGCCAAATACTTTATGGTGCCGCGCAGCGAGATCGAAGCCGAAAGTTATGACCTGTCGCTCAGCCACTACAAAAAGGATGTGTTCGAAGAAGTGCCGTACGATGCGCCCGGCGTGATTTTAGATCGATTGATTAAGGCAGAAGTAGGGGAAGTGACTGAGGCAGATTTAGACAATGTGCAAAGTGGTATTGTGCGAGAGTTGTTAGTGCTGAAGGGGATGGTGGAATGACACAGTCTCTAGGCACAGCCATCACCATATCCAAAGGGAAAAAACATGAAGTTAGTGAATCACCTTCGAGCGCTGCGAAGCGTTTAATCGGTATTGATGATCTACGAAATGATAATCTTCTACGCTACACAAATGACAAAAAGGGTATAGAAGCAACCCCTGAAGACGTGCTTATAGCATGGGACGGTGCTAACGCGGGAACCATCGGTTATGGCAAGAAAGGTTTCATTGGCAGCACCATCGCGCGATTACGCATAAAACCAGAATCAAAGTTATTTGCGCCATTTTTAGGTCTGTACCTAAAGTCTCAGTTTGACTATTTACGTAAAACTGCGACAGGCGCGACTATTCCACACATCAATCGAAAGGCTCTTGAAAGCATCCCCTTGCCAAAAATTGAGCCCATCGACCAAATCCGCATTGCCCACCTACTCGGCAAAGTGGAAGGGCTGATCGCCCAGCGCAAACAACACCTGCAACGACTCGATGACCTGCTCAAAAGCGTATTTTTGGAGATGTTCTCTCCTTCAGCCGACGGCTACGAAAATTGGCCGCTCGTCGAGATAAAGGATCTTGCCGAAAAACACAAAGGCGCAATGCGCACTGGGCCCTTTGGGTCGAATCTACTCCATAGCGAATTTTCTGAAGACGGTGAAGTAGCCGTTCTTGGTATCGATAACGCTGTGCAAAACAGATTTGCGTGGGGAGAGCGGCGCTATATTACCCAAGAAAAGTATCAAGAACTTCAAAATTACCGTATATATGCAGGCGATGTAATAGTAACCATAATGGGCACCATAGGACGCTCGGCAGTAATACCCAATGACATTCCACTGGCAATCAATACCAAGCATTTAGCTGCCATTACCCTCAACAAAAAAATAGCTAATCCAATTTTTGTCTCGTATTCGATACATTCCAGCCCTTACATTCTGAACCAGTTCAAAAGTAAGAATCGTGGTGCAATTATGAGCGGCCTAAACCTAGGCCTTATCAAAGAGACAAAACTTAAGCGACCTCCAATTGGAGCTCAGAATAAATTTGCAACTATTCATGAAAAGGTTGATGAAGTAAAACGCAGCTATCAGCAAAGCCTGTTTGAGCTCGAATCACTTTACGGAGCACTCAGCCAACAAGCCTTTAAAGGCGAGCTGGATTTATCGAAAGTGCCATTACCAACGGCCATACCAAGTGAATTTGGCATGGCACCGCCACAGGAAGCGCTCGAACAATTATCCCGTGCCGGTTTAGATGAATATCCAATGTCATCTCCAGAAGGACGTAACACCTTATTGCGTCGACTATTTGAACAATTTTTAAGTAGCTTAGATCGAGAGGATAATTTTAAATTCGACGTTTTTTGGAATTCCGCTCATAGGAATAGCCTTGACTACATGGATGATGATTCTGCACCTTTCGGCCTTGCTGACTATGAATTATTAAAAGAATGGGGGTTTGAAGCGCTTAACAGTGGTCGTTTGCAGCAAGTACAAAATGTGACTGGGCAGGATGACAAAGGAGAGAAAATTTTAGGTAACAAGATTGAACTGAAAGTCGGAGTTCAACCTTGAAACTGCTACGCCTGAAAATCACCGACCCAAAAGGCTTTCGCAGTTTGCCCTACGGCTTTGAGCACCACTTTCGCAGCGAGTGGACCTTGCAGGAAGAATTGGCGAACCAAGAAGACTTTGCGCCCTTTGTGTGTGCGGGTAAAAACGGCAGTGGTAAATCCAATTTGCTGGAGGTGTTAGGCGCAATTTTTTATCAATTAGAAGTTCAGCGAGTTCGTCGGAATTTTTTACCTGAAGTATTACAGAGCAGCGAACAAGATTATTTACCGTCGAGCTTTGAGTTGGACTACCTGATTCAAGTTCCTAAAGACTATCGGCGATCAGACAGTCCAGAATTTGCCCATGTTTGTGCAACAAAAGAGATTGGTAAAGCCATCGTAACTATGTGGGAAAATCAAACTAAATTTGACGCACACACAATGGAGTTTATCTCTGGTGAAATAGCGGACATTTTGCTTCCCCAGTACGTATTAGGTTATTCCTCCGGCGAAAACGAAATTTTAAGCCTGCCGTTTTTTAAGATGCGTTTTATCCAATTTGATGAATACTGGAATGCGCTAACGAAACAGCTCCCTTATTCGGGTTACCCGGACACCCGAATGGCGTATCTGGATAACAGTTTTAGCCAGGCCATATTGCTGTGTAATTTGTTATTCCAAGACGACGAAACCCTACAACCGTTTCGTGAAGATGTGGGCATCGAAGCACTAACGGAATTTCGCATTATCCTGCGCCGAAGGATCGAATTAACGGCTGAACAGTTTGAAACCTTTGCACTAGAAAATGAAAAATCGGTTGATGTTGTTACTCGGCGCAATCAGGCACTCAGCGTCTTCTACGATGAAGAAGAGCAAAGAGAACGTTATTATCTGAATCTTTTGTACAACCTCGATAAAACCGATGATTCAAACGAAAAGGTAGACCCCATATTGGAGCGACTAAGACGTTGCGCTACCTTGAGCTATGAAGACGATAGCAACGACACGCTGATCCTTGATTATTGGGTAAACGAAGCCACCAAACAGGCCTTCCGCGAAAACTTCAGCAACGACCCGCTTGCATTGTTTCAAGCCTTTCAGGTGTTGTTAACTCTGAACCTCTACACCGTCAGCGAACCATTAAAAGCGGATTTATACCAAAGCAACAGCCATTATATCAGTGAAACCGTACCTACTCTGGCTTCTGACGAGCGCATTATGCGCTTCAAAAATTTCTACTTTACAAAGCAAGGCGTTGACCAGCCAATGCTGTTAAAAGAACTCTCCGACGGCGAGTATCAATTGCTGCACAGCCTTGGCCTATGCCTGCTGTTCCGCAATACCAACAGCCTGTTTTTACTGGATGAACCCGAAACCCACTTTAACCCCGACTGGCGCGCCAACTTTATTAGTCGCCTGCGCCAGTGCTTTACGACGAAAAATGACGAAAAGAAAAAATTAGATAAAGATATTTATTCACAAGAAATGTTGATCACCACCCATACCCCATTTTTAATTTCCGATAGCAGGCCGGAAAAGGTGTTGGTGTTCAACAAAGATAAAACCACGGGCGAAGTCAGCATCACTCACCCCGAGTACAACACTCTTGGAGCCTCCATTAACTTGATCACTATGGAGACGTTCGATAAACAAGAAACGATCGGCACTTACGCACGAACACTTTTGCGGAGATTGTTATCGAGCGAATTTTATGAAAAAGATCCACACGAATTAGCGAGATTAATTATTAATACTCTCGGTGATTCCATTGAGCGATCTATGGCCATTCAAGAAGTGTTAGCTAGAGGCGATAACACTAACCATTCTGATAAGGGCGAGTAATGCTATTTCCCTATATTCAAATACCTCACAAAATGCGCTACATGCATGGTTTTGTTGCATATATTTTCGCCAGAGTGTGGTGCAGAGCAGGTACAGTCGAATACAGCCTGGATCTATTCAGTGGCATGCCAAAACTGCATGCGATTATGGAAGACTTAGATCGACAAGACAAAGCAGGGAAAGAAGATGGTGCTGGCGCATTTTTTTATAAGTACGTGAATGGGATTTTCAACGATTTTAAAACCTTGCAAGCATCTGAATTAAAAGCTCTCAGGAAACAATTTTTAGCCAATAATAATATCCAAGCCATATGCGAAGGGCGCGCAATCCCTGTTCGCTATTCATCTTTGGCTCAAACTGATCTGAATATAAAAATTAGGAAATTCTTCTCAAAATTATACAGTGGCGGTTTTTTCAATTTGAAAATTGTCAAGGATACGATTGGTGCGGATTTGCATGACCATTACAACGATTTTGCAAAAAAGAATGATCTACCTTGCTGCCCGTTCTGTGGGCTACAGCCGATGGATAACGAGTACGATCCTACGCGTGAAGCATACGATCACTATTTGCCAGCAAGCGTTTACCCATTCAACTCCGTAAACTTAAGGAATCTCGCGCCAGCATGTCACAAATGCAACTCACAATATAAAGGTACAAAAGACCCCTTATTAGATAAAGCTCACAAACCTAGAAAAGCGTTTTTCCCATATTCTAAAGTCGGGTACGACATAGAAATATCACTTCTGTTTTTAACCCCCTCCCAACTGCCTTCCGACGCAACAGATATTCAGGTCAACCTTAACTGCGCAGGGTTTGAGCAAGAGCTTGATACTTGGAACCACCTTTACAATATTAAAGAACGACTATCGGCTAAGTGCTGTTCAAATGCGACAAGAAATGCTTGGATGAACCGAATAAAAATTGAATGCCGGAATTATAGGCGCACACCTGAAGAAGCTTTGGAAGCAGAGCTTGCAGCCTGTAACGAGTCACTATGGACAGAAGCTGCGTTTTTAAAATCGGCATTTCTTCGTGAAGCAGATAGGAAAGGTCTACTAAGTAATGAAGACACATAACATAAAAGTGCTTGATGAATGGAAAGAAGATGGTCGTGAACTGGCTCAATATCTGAGCACGATCACAAGACAAGCCCAAAAAAGCCTTTCGCGGAGTGCAATTTCTTAAAGAACCCCTTTCCCGATGCCTGCCAAACCAATGGCCTGTTTGATGCGCTTGCACCAGTGCAACCTTAATATCCCAATTAATAACAGCATTGTAGGCGTAGCTGAAAGGCGGCTAGGCGGGTGAATTAAGGCTTTGCCCATACTGCTCCAAATACCCAAAGAGTAATTGTTTTAAAGGCCGCCTCAAAATGGGAAAGCTTTGCTCAACAAACTGGTACCCGCATAGAAGAAAGAGATCTATTGAAGGAGTGATTTATACTCGGCTGGAAGGTTGCAAAGCTTTTATGCGCGTAAAAATGCGATATTTCACACTTTTATGCGCATAAAAGTGTGAAATGAGAGTTGAGCCTCGCCTATGCTCCATTACTCACTACCAAGACTTCGTCATTATTCCCTAGGTTTGTTCATGTCTTGGCGCAGTGCTTGTAATTCCTGTTGAAGCTGCTGCATTTGCTCTAGTAACTGTTGCTGGGTAGCCTTTTCCGCGTCTATCTCGTCTTTGATTTCATCGTCGTGCATGGTTTGCACGGCGTTAACGATGACAGCGATGAAGAGGTTCAGCATGGTGAAAGTGGCGATCAAGATAAAAGGCACAAAGAACGCCCAAGCATAGGGGAATTCTTCCATGACGGGACGTGCGATGCCCATGGACCAGCTCTCTAGAGTCATCACTTGGAACAAGGTATACAGAGACACGCCTAAGCTGCCAAACCAGTCTGGGAAGGCTTCACCAAATAGCTTAGTCACCATCACCGCCGCCACGTAATACACCAGCCCCAATACCATGGCGATGGACAACATGCCATTTAGGGATTTGATTAACGCTCCGACAATTTTTCGCATCGATGGCACAAAAGTCAGTACACGTAATACTCGCAAAACGCGGAGCGCACGCAACACGGCAAACGGCCCGCTGGCTGGGACTAAAGCAATCCCCACGACAATAAAGTCGAACACATTCCAACCGTCATTGAAAAAGGCAAAGCGATGCACCACCAAACGAATCCCCAGCTCAATCACAAACACCACCAGAATCGCCTTGTCTAAGGCCATTAAAAATGGGCCAACGTTTGCCATCACCTCTGCCGAGGTTTCTAATCCGAGTATCACGGCATTGATTAGAATTAACGCCAACAAACTACGTTGTATTGTCGAATTTTCAATAAACGTCTTGAGACGCTGACGAAGGGAATTCGTTGGAACCACCGGTGTACTGGCCATGCGCCACCTCAATGCTAAATTGTCCCGAACTTGGGCTAAATTGACGCCATTCTATGCCAGAGCCAAATAAGATCAATCTCTTTTGATGTAAATACATGGGGCTGTTTAAGGATTTTTCCATAAGGCTTTTTGTCAGAAAGAAAGAGCAAAAACCGGTAAAACCCTTTATCCTAAGTTAAATCAAAATAGTGCGTCATTCTTTACAAAACTTTTTGGTAATGTGTAAAGACTCATAACGAAGAGAGGTTTGAACATGAAGTTTCCATTATTAGCCATTGCGGTAACACTTGCGTTAGCTGGCTGCGCAAATACTTGGGAAGGCGTGAAAGAAGACTCCTCAAAAGCCTACGAAAGTACCAAAGAAACCATTCATAAAGCGACTGAGTAAGCCGATTTTATAAACCATGACCGTATTTTAAAGCCCGCTTTTACCCTGTGTAGAAGTGGGCTTTTTCGTTTCAAACACTGGTGTGACAACAACTTGAAAAGACCTAGACATCAAATGCCTAATCTAAAGACAGTTCACCCTTTTGATTCAAACTACGCTCAGAAAGGTTGGTCAGCTTAAGTAAAGCAATGGTTTCTTGCTGCTCATCGTAAACCTGCGAGGCCTGCACAACATACGCCTCTTTGCCGTTCTGAGTGACGAACAAAGGACAATCTAAAGAGAGATTATTCGCATTTGATTTTAGGTATGACACCGTTTAAATATTCATAAAAAGCACCATAATCCTAAACATAGATCAATAATTTAGCCTACCTCACGTTTTCTCCATAACTCACGGAAGCTCGAATGAACTCACCTAAATATAGTTTAGAACTATAAAATTATAATAAATATATAGTTTTTATCGATTTCAAAGTTACCAAAATGATCACTACTATAAGTCTTACAACTCAGCCTTGTACGCAGCGATTCAGTTACGCTGGCTGTTAAGGCGAAAAAACCGGCTTTGGCCGGTTTTTTCGTTTCATAGGAAGAGAGAAATGACCTACCCCACCGCCAGTTTAGCCGCTTGCTGCCACATAAAGTGCGGCATGGATGTTTGCAGCTGCCATGTAATGCTCATAGGTTGTGAGCCGGTGTGAGACATGTATTCCACTTCTCCATAGTTAACAAAACCCATCGTGCGGCCGTATTCGTCTTTGGTTTGCTCTCGCACAAACAAGAACAAACGCTTGCCAATTTTTTGATGCTGGATGTATTCCAAACCACGCCCACGATCCGGTCGAGCACTGTTTTGTGATTGCCAATGAAACAGTGACTCGTTAATGGCGTAGTCGTGGTACATAGTAGTTGGTGAGAACTGCTTTTCATTTTTATCGAGCGTAACAAACATTAGCTCTATATTTTGATCCTGAATAACAAACACACCTTCTCGTGCTGGCGGTTTTTGCTCAAACGTCGTCGCACCAAATGCCGCTAATATCTGTTCTCTAGCGTAGCGGGCATGTACTTTAAGTGGCACGTCTGGTAACTCGCCCATTTCCAGTAATTCATGTTTGATACGAGCAAGTTGCCAGCGAATCACGTCGGCAAGTTCCTGCGCCACTCCAAGGTGACTGAGTTGCTTAATACTGTGAGCTAATGACGCAAAGCCAACATCCAGGCCCGGCTTTTGCCAGAAGTCATAATGGCACATCACCGTACGACGATCGTCAACACTGACGCCGCTGAAGTCTGTCTGACAAAGCAACGCAAGAAAGTTTAAATAACCATGATCATCACAGGTCAGAATGCGGTTATGAATTGCTTTGCGCACTATTTTAAAGGCTTCACTGATTCGCGAGTCTTCTTTGATTTCATCTTTGGATTTCGCTACCAGCTCAGCCCAGCTGCCACGTTTATACAACTCATTTAAATCAATGTGCGGATGCTGAGCGATAAAATTCGCTAGTGTCAGAGGTTGCGTAGAATGCTGTGGGAATTGGCGAATCATATTCGCAAGACGGCTTGTAGTAAGTGTTGCTTGTCGAATGTTGCTCAGCACCATTTCTTGGGTACGTTTCGTCAGCTCAATTCGGCAACCTAATGGCGCATGAGGGAAGCCTTGTTTGATTTCATCACTGATCGCTTTTGGACTTCTACCGATTAACGCTCTGAACTTACTGGCAAAATCGTATTCTGGACGAGAATTACCGACAAAATCCAAAACGGTGCAACATTCCTTACCATTAGCCAAGCGCAAACCACGGCCAAGCTGCTGTAAAAAAATGGTTAGACTTTCCGTAGGTCGTAAAAACAACAAGGTATCGACTTCTGGGATATCGACTCCCTCATTAAAGATATCAACGACACACAACACATTAATTTCACCAGACCGAATTGCCTGTTGCTTCTGCTGACGCTCATTACTGTTATCACTGGTCAGTACGTCAGCCTTAACGCCTTTTAACAACAATTGTCGCACCATGTAATTCGCATGATCGCGACTCACACAAAAGGCCAACGCCTTCATTTTGTTGAGATTTGTTACGATCTCCTGCAAAATAAGCAATATTTTATCAAAACGTGCTTGGTTATGTGTGTATAGGTTTGTCAGCTGAGAAATATCATAACGACCACGGTTCCACGCGATATTACGCAGATCCGTCTCATCATCGATTCCAAAATATTGAAAAGGAGAAAGGTGTCGTTGATTAATCGCTTCTGGTAAACGTAACTCAGCAGCAATGACACCACCAAAGTCGGCCAAAATATCACCGCCATCGTGACGTTCCGGTGTCGCTGTTAAGCCCAACAATAAACTCGGCTGAAAATAGTCCAACACAGCACGATAGCTATTCGCTTTAATATGATGCACTTCATCAATGACGATGTAATCATAAAAGTCAGGGGTGAGCTTAAGCTGCTCTAGTTGGTTATTGAGCGTCTGGATCGAAACAAACAACTGACGATAATGTGCTGGCGAATGACCGCCAACCCAAAGCTCGCCAAAGGCACCATCCCTTAATACACCACGGTATGCCGCACGAGCCTGCTTTAAAATTTCTTCTCGATGCGCCACAAATAAGAAGGTCGCATTTGGTTTTTGCTTCACAAAACGAGCAAAATCAAACGCAGAAATCAGTGTCTTTCCTGTACCGGTTGCGGCAACAACAAGATTTCGAAAGCGTTGATGAATTTCTCGTTCTACGGTCAACTGTTCCAAAATCTCACTTTGATGCGCAAACGGCGTGATATCAAAAAAGTAAGTAGTGCCTAGTTCATCGCCACCACGCTGTTGTCGCAAGGCTCGATTAAGCTTTTCTGTGCTGCTGGTATCGCCATTAAATAACTCAAATTCATTGGAAGCCCAATAGGTCTCAAATGTGCTCAACGATTTGCCTATGATATGAGGGATTTCTTGCGACGTGATTTTTAAATTCCATTCAAGACCATTGGTCAGTGCTGAATGGGACAGATTGGATGAACCAATATAACCTGTATGAAAGCCTGTATCACGCAAAAACAGATAGCTCTTAGCATGAAGCCGTTCTCGCTCGGTGTTGTAGCTTAACTTTACTTCGGTATTAGGGAGACTCGCTAAATACTCTACCGCTTTAGCATCGGTCGCGCCCATGTAGGACGTTGTAATGATCTTTAGCTCTCGACCGCTGGCGGTGAACTCTTCAAGCTCTCTTCGAAAAATGCGAATCCCAGCCCATTTAATAAAAGACACTAACCAGTAGATTTTATCGGCAGAAAGGATTTCTCGTTTCAACTCAGATTCAAGAGACAAGCCAGCATTGCTACCACAAAAAAGCTCACTTTGAGTTAGTCCTGTCAGAGGAAAAATGTCTTTTACATATTGCTTCAAGTTTGCTGCGACAGGATTTTCTAGTTCATACAAGGCGGTGAGAATTCGCCCTTGGCTATCCAGCAGATTTTCATCAATAAAGTCATCATCTTGAAGTCGCTCTTTGAGCCACAGCATTAGCTGGTTCGCAAAGTGAATTTGTTCTTGCAGCTGATCATCACCAGACGGAATAGAGTTCACAGCAAACTCTAAAATACGGCTCAAAAATCGGGAAAGCCAAACACCAGCTTCACTAGCTTCAAGCTGACGTTCGCCAATGTAAAAGGTTTGCTTATCTAAGCGTGAAGAGATCAGCTGAGTAATCAACTTCTCATAAATGCCAACTTGCTGCATGAGTCGTTCACAATCCTTTGAATGAGGTGAGTATATCTAAACTATTAGACCAGGCAGGCTGACAAAAGGGAACCATGCTTCCTTAAATGATCACGCGTATTAAAAACCACGGAGTTAATCCCAATCCTTCGCCATAATTAAGCAAAGTCAGCTTTATATCAAACGTCCGATATGTATAAAAAACTAGAAAAATTATACATGTCACCAGTCACATGTATAATTTTTCACAAGATGTATGTCGATACCATCGACATTTCAAGCTGTCATGTCGAAATCCCCTCACTTTTTCGACATGAAAAGACCAAGTGCTAATGACGTGTCTATTTTTTCGTGTTTTTTATACATAACCCAAAATCACCTCAATAAGGCTTTATTGTCTAGTCAGCATACGCCTGATTGCCTAGCTAGTATGTAAACCGCTTTCAAACTCATATCCTTACTAGCATAAGCATTTATTTCTCATGTTTACCTTTATTTTATAGTAACTATAAATTCAACAATCAAAGAATATTAAAACTATAGTTTCAATTTAACACTCGCTCTAAAATTTGTTTCTCTTGTCGATTTATGCCTATTTCATTAGCGTAAACCTGCCAATGGCTGACCACGTTTTGTAGTTCCGAGAGAATTTGCTTCGCTTCTGTCACGGACAACTGAAAATAAGGCGCAACTTCTAGCGCTAAGTCTAGGCTTAGCTCGTTAGAATATTCATCAATATTAAGGTGAAGCCCTGTAGCGCCGATGGAAATGTTGATGTCATAAGCAGGTGATAGTCGCCAACCAAAACCTTCTTCCGCCAATATAAAACCATGATTTCTTAGATGATCATCGCTGTTGCGAACCATAATATTGAACGCTAAACGCCGCCAAAGCTGGGCTAGATCAGCTTGAGTATTTGACCCTTGTTCCATTAAGAATTGCGCAAGTTCTAGATAGCTCGCACCATCATCACCATCGTAGTAACCAAGCTGGGTCATGGCAGAGGAAAAATGATGTCTTGTGCCTCCCTCTCTATCAAAGCGTTTCGTCAAAAAAGTATGATGTGGGCTATTAAATTGTAAGATTTTACAAGGAGCCATATTGACCCCCGCATCCACGGCCATGCGATACACCAAGTACTCCCAAGCGCCTATATCATGACTGTCATAACGGCTGGGGAATTTCGCTAGCCAGAGTTCTTCACCATCCATAACACAGGCTTTTGGGCGTGCTCCACCGAGTGATGATCCAGGAGAAATTAACATAAATAGCCACTTAAGATAGTCAGGATTATCGACATCTGGATCTTGCTCAATCTGACTAACGGCATGTTCTAATTCTCGCAAGCTCGACATGGGAGGTGTAGCAAGCTGTTGGTCGTTGTCTAAAAAAGGCCCGTCTTTGGATAACTTGAAGCGTAATGCCCCCATTCTGTAGGCATCATGAACACCAAGCAGATAATCCGAGTCATTCAATCTTCGAATTTGTCGTTGCTCACGCCTTGCTAGAACGGCTTCTCGTCGTTGCATTAGCAAGCGCCCCCAACGATCTGGGCAGGAGTCTAGAAAGGCCCGAAAATTCCGCGCATCGTTATTGAATTGATCGCCTCTAAATAGCTGTAACTGAGGGTCTATCTGCATGGCAAAAGGCGACGTTAGCCAATTCTCGTCATAAGAAAATCGATACACCTCAACGCCTCGAACAAGGTCTGTTTCTAGCATCCCAACAAGTTCAGGTTGCAACATTGTGTGCCAGTGAGCATAAACATAAATAGATCGACTCATGACGGTTGCCTCGTCAGTTTCTTTTTATGTTTGGCGGTTAGTAGCTCAATATCTTGCAGCCTTCTGCCAAACTCATCATCCAGAGCGACTTTGCCGAGATCGGCTGCTAATCCAAGCACCGATAACACCACAAGGTAATGACCAATCGACACACTAGGCTCACCTCGGGTGATATTACGTAACGTCGGCATAGAAAGGCCTGTACGCTCAGATAATCTTGTCTGGGTGATTTTTCGACGCTTCATCGCCAACGAGATATTCTCACCCAGTATTTTCAGTATCCGTAAATCTTTTGGGAACACCACAGCAGATCGAGAAGACATAAACTAAACCTTCATAAAATAAAAACATTTGAAATTATAGTTTCATTTTATTGATATGTCACTTGCTGTGATCAGCACTTAGGCGAGGTAAAAGCTTCAGGTAGTCACTTTTCAGTTCTAATGATGCTGTAGTCCTCGAGCCTCACTCTGCATCATATGAACTCACGTCGTTGCTGTCGTATGTAGATACCACCGACATTTCAAGCTGTCATGTCGAAACTCCCTCATTTTTTCGACATGAAAAGCCAAAATTCTTATGACGTGTCTATTTTTTCGTGTTTTTTTATACGCATCTCGCCGGAACGAAGTGCTCCTTGAAAGAAGTAAATTAAATAATGACGCTATCAATAGGCGGCTGTGTTTGAAGGGCTTTAATGTATAGCCATTCCGTATCCCATTACGCGAATGAGTTCTCTTAAGCGCTCTTCATGCTCTGACCTAACCACCAGATGACGTTCACCAGCCAGCAGACACAGTTTTTTTGCTTCCCGATGTTCAGCAATGCTTGTGGCAATGTCACTATCAATACATTCAATTAAGAGTGCTGGTTTAATGGACTTTAAAGCCCCTATATTTTTCGCACATTGATTCATTAATGCCTCAACTGATTCAGGTAAAGGTTGCTCCTCACGCTGCCTCAGAAAATCGGAAAGCTCGGTAATTTTCATACCGCGCTCCAGTGCCGCCATGATTTTCGCTTTGTCCAATTGCCAACTGTTTTCCTCTGTTTTGATACACCAGGTGTCCAGCAGCAGTATTTCTTCTGCGCTCGGCGTCCCCGCTACTGGTGCGATTTGACCTTTGTGCATCACAGAAAGTCTGACATTGGGCGAGACTTCGCTAGCAACATACTGTTTTGCTAGTCCCAGACAATAAGCCCCCATGGCGTTGATACGAAAATACATCAAGCCGTCGTAGCGACTGAGATGACTCAGGTCGTCGACTCCCCATAGATTGTCATACTCGCCTATTCCAGCATCCGGGTCGACATAGGCGATATCAATCAAACCGAGTGTTGCGGCATATTCAAACAAAAAAGCATGCAAATAGCGCCTTTGCATTATGTTCCAGTTATGAAAACCGTCATAACCTAAGCTGCCATATTCCCTATCGTAGATATACAGCGACCATGGGAGATGAGTTACTTCAAAGTCAAATCCTTCTGTTTGCATAAAATCAGAAAAAGACGCTAGCTCGATCCACTCATTTATCGGGCAGGCCTTCAACGCGTCAACAATGGCTTTACGGCGCCCAGGCACGGCCGTCATAACCTTGCCCTTGGATTTCTGCCCTTTGATGATATTGATTCGGCTGAACTCATCAAACTCAGTATATTTTATCCAGTTTGTCCAAATAGAGAGAATCGTGTCAGCAGAGAGATTGTTAAGTGACTTAATACCGGATAGGCTCAGATTCAAGCGACCAGACTGCAAACTGACCAGTTTGGAAGCCTGCAACAATAAAGGCCAAGAAAAAGCTCGTATCGCGCCTATATCATTATCCCATTCGTCACGCTTTTCTCGGCCATGGTAGTCATCTCCTCCAGGCAGTTGCCCTGACAGATGGTCAATTGTCGCCTTGCCCGGCAAGCCCGTTTTGTCACTGACACGGATCTTTCCTTTCTCAACCGAATTGAGAAGTAGCGCCAGTTCTGTCAATGCGTTGCGCTCTCGGTGACGGACAACAAGCACTTCGTTATTACATTCGCCAGGCAGTTCATTCAATGTGGTTAAGCGGTATGCCTCGGGCTTGTCTACGAAATCTCTCAACTTCGACGCGATTTCGTCTGCCAACACATAGTAAGCGCCATTGCTTAAATTGCATGGCAGCAAAAGTAGGGTGAGCGCTGTTGGTTCCTCTCGACTGTAGAATGTTCTGATATTTTTTTCGGCTTTTTTGAAATTGGGCGTGGTACCGTATTTTGCGTAGAAGCGTTGTCCATCGTAGAAGCCTTCTGTCCAATAAAGCGTTTCAGCCACGGCAAGTTGCTGAGTCTCATCCAAAAGGTCGTATATTGCTTGTAGTGTTGAAGGATGACTCAGCGCATGAGTCAGTGCTGTGATCAAGTCTGCTTTTCTTACCACATTCGAAGGAATTGATAATTTCCTCTGGTATTCTTTTAGGTCATTAACAGTGAGCGCTTCGAAAAGGGTTTTCAAAGAAAGGGTTGTTGTCACACGATACTCCGGATATTTGCGATAATAATAAAACGTCTAATGACAACAATTCATCCAATAAGGCTTCAGTCGCCCTGTCACCAAAGGCGTTTACAGCATTTGTCTAACGCCAGTGATCGGCTTGCTATCTTGGTAGCAAGCATAATCGGCTTTTAGGTTGGTGATTTCAACGCCCAAAGTAGACTGTTTTTCACCGAAGTACTAAGGAATATGGCCGAATAATGGCGTCATTTGCGTTTGCAGTTGCTGACCTGTCTATTTTTTCGTGTTTTTTATACATAACCCAACAGGCATCTGCTTGCGTATGTCTCCTATAAACCGCTCTCAAACATTAAACGCTTCTTGTTTGGCAAGTTGTTCGGTGCGACGGATGCCGAGCTGGTTGGCGATGCTTTGCCAATGCTTCACGGCACCGAGCACTTCATCGTAAATTCGGGTCGCTTCGTCGCGGTCTAGGCGGAAGAAGTCGATTACTTCAAATGCTAGACGGTAGTCAAGTTCATTAGACACATCGGTAATGTTTAGGTGCAACCCTTGCTTACCAACAATAGGGTTCAGGTCATAAGCGGGTGACAGTTTCCAGCCTTTATTTGTTAGTAAGAATCCGTGATTTCTTAAATGATCGTCTGTATTAGAAACCGCGACGTTAAACACAATTCTGCGCCAGAGTTGGGCTAGGTCGGTTTTGGTTTGCGATCCGCTGGTTGTTAAGAATTCTGCAATTTCTAAGTAGCTTGCGCCATCTGAATGTTCTTCATCATACCCTTCGTTTGTAAAATTGCGTAGCTGTGTCATGGCGGAGGAAAAATGCACTCGCTGCGTGCCGATTCGGTCAAACCGTTTGGTGATAAAAGTATGATGTTCAGAGGAGTATCGGCGTATTTCACTGGGAAACATCCACCACTCGACGGCTCATTTCCCGCCCTCCAGTAACTTAATGTTTTGCAGCTTAACGCCTACTTCGTCATGGGCAGCAAGCGTCGAAAAATTTTCTTCCATTCCAAGTACTGACATGACTTTAATATAAGCGCCTATCGCCACACCCGGATCACCAGCAAACACTTTGTTCACTGTCTTGTTGTCAAATCCTGTGCGGTCACAAATCAATTGCTTGGTAAAGCCTCGTCGTTTAGCCGCCAACAACAAATCTTCACCGAACACACGCAAGACCTTGAGTTGTTTAGGAAATAACACTCGATGCATATCTCTCTTGGGCATTTTGTTTATCCCTATTTAAAAGTAGGACTGTATTCCTATATTTTTGACTATTATGGGAATATAGTCCTACAAATAGTAAAAATCAATGTTCAAGAAACGGCCCTATCTTTATAAAAATGGGACTGTATTCCTATATTTTTAACTAATGGATTTAAAAGCCATTTTTCAGCACCTCTTCAATGGACGTTGGCATGCTGGATTGATTATTTTCTGTATTTTGAGTCAAGGCAAAGAGCCGCGACAGTTCATCAAGACTTTGCCAGAGCAACAATAGCTGACGAAAGGAAATCTGCCCTGTCAGTTCGAACTTTTTAATAGTAGGCGCGGGCACGCCACTGCGAGCGGCCAATGCATCACGAGACAGTTTTTCTTGCTCTCGCCGCTTACGAAGATGCGCCGCAAAAGCGTGCTGTACGTCGCTGTCGTCCAGCAGTAGGAAATGATTCATAGAAAAAATCACCAAATAAATGGATATAATAGTATCTATTTTAACCTAAATTTAGGTTTTTTGGATATTATTGTATCCAATTGGTAAATTCTTATTCTTTGACCTTGCCTACCGTTCAGTAGAAAAGGCGTTTTTTAAGGCGTCGAACAGCCATTGATGGGCGGGGCCACGTAAGGTGCCTTTTTTACAAACAAGGTCGACAGGAACAGACCAAGGTTTGTGGTCAAAGGTGACGTCTATCTTTTGCAATAAGCCCGTTTGTACAAAAGGCTGAACCAAGGACAAAGGTAGGTAAGCCCAGCCGATTTGCTGTTTCACCAATTCCAATACGCTGTAGTTGCTTGAACACCACCAGGCATTTGGGGTCATGCTAATGAGTACTTGAGACTCCCGCTTTTGTTGGCCTCTGACGGCTATTTGCCGATAGGGCATTAAGTCCGATTCCGAGAGTCGTCGCATCGCCGCTAAGGGAAAATCCGCATGACATACAGCCACAAAGTCGACGCTGCCCACGTAACAGAAATCCACTTGTTTGTTGGCTTCTACTTCTGAAAACATCACTCCGATGCCAACGTTGCCATCCGCCACCGTTGCGATAATGTCAGGAGAGGCCAACGAAATCAGGTCAATTTCGACATGGGGAAAGGTGCGCGCAAATAACGCCAAGATAGCGCTTAGATACGGCGTTAGCAGAGCATCGTCAACGGCCATCGTTAACGCGCCTTCTTCATGGCGCGTAATGGATTCGGCAATTTTTTCGAATTCATAAGACTGTGCCAATAAGGCTTTCGCGCTGCGCAGTAAGCGCTCCCCTTCTGGCGTGAGTTTGGGGCTACGAGAGGTGCGATCAAACAATTCAACACCCAAGTCTATTTCTAGACTGTTAATCCCGTGACTCACCGCCGATTGCACCTTACCGAGCTTTCTTGCGCAGGCGGAAAAGGAACCCAGCTCGGCAGACAACACCAACATATTAATTTGTTCTAGACTCAACATATGAATTTTTTCGATGGTTATTAACTTTTAAATATCATAATTATTGATAGTCTAGCCTGCAAATTACATTGTCTTCAACATAGTAAGGAGTGAGGCATGAGTTGGTTATATTTGTTGTTGGCAGGGTTAACGGAAATTGGTTGGCCAGTTGGGCTAAAAATGGCGCAATCTGGTGGCTCAAAAGTATTGGGCATTGCCATGGCGGTGGGGTTTATGGCCGTCAGTGGCACCTTGCTTTGGTTGGCACAAAAAGAGATCCCCATGGGCACCGCCTATGCCGTTTGGACAGGCATCGGTGCGTCAGGCACGTTTTTAGTGGGTATTTGGTTTTATGGCGACCCGACCTCTTTGCTGCGCTACATAGGTGTGTTGCTGATTATTCTTGGCGTGGTAGTGTTAAAGTTTGCCCATTAAGCTGTTTGACCATTAAGCTGTTTGACCATTAAGCTGTTTGACCATTAAGCTGGGCAATTCACCTTGCGTTATGATGGGTAAAGCCGAACAATAACCCGACCACGCTTCAACCTGTGAGCCTATCGAGATGATCCACCGTGTTAATCTAAATTTGTTGCGTTCGTTGAAGGTACTGCTGGAAGAGCGGCATGTTAGCCACGCGGCTGATCAGTTGAACCTAACACAATCCGCGGTGAGCCGTCAGCTTAGTCAACTCAGGCAGATATTTGCAGATCCATTGCTCATTCGCGAAGGCAATGCTCTGATCCCCACACCGAAAGCGCTACTGCTGCAAACCAAGCTGACTCATTGGTTTCTGGAGTTAGATGATTTGCTGGTGGAAGAGGCGTTCGAGCCGGCAAAATGGCATGGCGAGTTCGTGCTTTCTTCCAGCGATTATGTGGCCCAGTATATTTTGCCTGACATTGTCGAGGCTTTGGCGGCACAAGCGCCCAATGTCTCACTGCAGTATCGTTTATGGCAGCCAGATTTATTGCCTTTGCTTGCCACTTCCGACATTCAGTTGGCGTCCAGTATGTCGCCAACGCAACCAGAAGGTGTGTCTTCGATTCAAATAGGGGAAGACTTTCCGGTTTGTGTCATGAGTGATGATCACCCTTTGGCAACGCAGGACGCTCTCAGCATCGCCGACCTACTCGCCTACGCTCACATTAAAGTGATCGGCGGTGGCGACAAAGACAGTTATTTAGATGAGGCATTAGCCAAGCTGGAAAAACCACGCCGCTTTGCGTTGAAAGTGCCGTTTTTCTATGCGGCAGCGCAATCACTGTGTCAAAGCCAGCACCTTTTGGTGATTCCCGAGCACATTGCTCGAAACCTAAAGAACCACTTCGCTCTGACTTATAAACCACTTCCCATTACAACGCCGCGCCATAAGTACTGGCTCATTTGGCATGCAAAGCACGACAATGACCCTTCTCATCTATGGATGAGAAGCCTCGTTTTGCAGGTGATGTCAAAGGCTAGCTATTCCATTGGCTATGAGCCTAAATCATAGCCATCATGAGAAAAGATGATTTCATTTAATACTAAGGGCTTGCTAATCTGCTTCGATCATTCAGGAGCAAGCGTATGTCACTGTCTATTTGGTTTTCCCTATTTACCATTTGTTTGCTTGGTGCGATCTCACCAGGTCCGAGCCTAGCTATGGTCATCAAGCACAGTTTGGCGGGTGGTCGAATCAACGGTTTAGCCACGTCATGGGCTCACGCCACGGGCATTGGCTTGTATGCCCTGCTTTCCATGCTTGGCTTGGCGGTGATTTTCCATCAGTTGCCTTTGCTGTTTCAGATCATCAGTTACGCGGGGGCAGCGTATTTAGCCTACCTTGGCTTTAATGCCCTGCGCTCCAACGGCGGCATTGCGGCTAAGTTAGAATCAGGCACTCGCGTGAGCGTGTTACAATCCGCCAAAGAAGGTTTTCTGGTGTCGATTTTAAGCCCCAAAATCGCTCTATTCTTTGCCGCATTATTCAGCCCTTTTGTTGCTGAGGTTCATCAGGTCAGTGGAAAAATGCTCATGGTGGCGACACCTTGGTTGGTAGATGGTCTTTGGTACACCTTGATTGCTTGTCTATTATCGAACGCGCGCTTTTTGGAAAAGTTACGTAGCAAAGCCATGTGGATTGATCGCCTATCTGGCTTGGCGTTAATTTTCCTGGCGCTGTATATTCTCACAACAGTCTAAGCGAACCATAACGTAACGCCTTGTCACTCCTTGCCCCAACGTTCTATTCGATATTGTCTTGGCGATTTCCCCAATGCCTTTTTAAAAAAAGTAATAAAGGCGCTGACCGAGTCATAGCCCAGTTCTTCTGAGATGGTTTGGATGGGCAGATTAATAGCGAGCTTTTGGAGAGCCAGCACAATATGCAATTGGCTGCGCCATTGACCAAAAGTGAGTTGTACATGGCGTTTGATCATACGCGCTAAGGTGCGTTCGCTCATGGCGAAGTCGCTGGCCCATTCACTTAAAGTGCGCTTTTCATTAGGTCTGGCGATGAGTTCGAGCGCAAGGCGATTCAAAATAGGCTCATCGGGAATAGGAAAATCAAACTCCTCTCGCTCTAACTGAATCAACTGATCGAGCAGGACATCCACCAGCCGAGCGGAGGCTGGGTCATTTTCTTCACACGGTTGTTGCGAATGCAGGTGCAATATCAGTTCGCGTACAAAGGGCGTTATCGTTAAGGTGCAAGCCGACTCTGGCAAAGACAAAGCACCACTATCAACAAAAACCATGCACACATCGGCATTAGCCGATATCTGGTTGCGATGCATGACATTGCTCGGAATCCACACCGCGCAACGCGGTGGCACGAGCCACATTTTGTCATCAATAAAGCTGGTCACAACGCCGGTTAATGGCAAGACAAGTTGACCTTTTTGGTGATGATGCCAAGGAATTTCTTCACTGTGAGGAACCAATTGGGAACGCAATACCAAGACCCGCTGAGCATAATGATCCGCAAATCCGAGGTCGGTAATGGAGTCAAAACTGGTTTTGTCTGTATTTAGCAATTTATTGTCCAAGTCTCTCAATTCAGTAAGCAGAGTAACCCATATAATAGCGACTCGACAATCTCTCCCGACATCCTGCTTTTTCTGATTGGACACCATGAAACGATTACACAAATTAGCGCAACACGACGCTGCCTTTTTACTCTTATTTATTTTTTTAGTGGCACTAAGTTTACGCGGCCCAGTGACGGGGCTTCCGCCATTATTAGATAGAATCAGTACAGATCTACATTTAAGCAGCTCCCAATCCGGCTTACTGACCAGTTTGCCTTTGTTGGCGTTTGGTTTTTTTGCGCCAGTAGCGTCTTGGCTGACGCGACATTTTCGCATTGAGCGGATCTTGGCCTCCGGTGTTGGCTTGATCGCCATGGGTATGATCATTCGTACGTTTGGCTCAATCAGTACCTTGTATATTGGGGCGATTTTTATTGGCGCAGGCATTGCCATCGGTAACGTGTTGTTGCCGAGCTTACTGAAACGCGAGTTCCCAAATTACGTGGTGCAACTCACGGCCATTTATGTCTTGATGATGAGCATCGGCGGCTTTTTGATGTCTAGCCTTGCGGTGCCATTAAGCTTGATTGCCGAGCAGCCCAATTTTGCGTTCCCCATAAGCGGCTGGTCGTTTGCTTTGGCATGTCAAAGTTTATTAATTCTGCTGCCTTTGGTGGTGTGGTTTAGCTGCAAGATTACTCAACATCAAGCCCCGCAAACCAACAGTCTTGATGCGGCCACTTCCGTTTGGCGCTCGGTTACCGCTTGGCAAGTGGCGGGATTTTTGGCGGTCAATTCACTGGTGAATTACGTGGTGGTAGCTTGGGTGCCCGCTATCTTGATGAGCAACGGCTACACCGATTCCACAGCGGGTTTGTACCAAGGCTATTTGCAATTGGCCGGTGCGATTCCTTCACTGATTCTCGCGCCCTTTATCAATCGCTTAGGCAGTCATCGCCGGCTTTGTTTATTCGCTACTGGCTTGACGACATCGAGCCTAGCTGGCTTTTTATTCGTGCCAAGCTGGTCTGGTGTTTGGTCGGTGTCCTTCGGCTTTGGTATCAGCATGGGCTTTATCTTGGGCTTGTCGTTTGTCAGCTTGCGAACCAACAGTCCAAAACAAGCCGCAGCCCTGTCTGGTATGGCGCAGCTCATTGGCTATACGCTGGCAGCGATTGGCCCGGTACTGATTGGCGCGCTTTACGACTTACAACAATCTTGGACAATGCCTTTGTATGCCATGCTGAGTTTTGCTGTCATTTGGATGGGGCTAGGATGGATGGCGAGCCCAAAACCAGATCGCTAGTCATTTATGGTAACTGAAGCCCAAACCACGTTGGGGTATGCGTCACTATGTCTAACATCTCAGACTCCTAAGGAAGCACCTTAATTTAAAGGGTAAATACACATCGGTAATCCGTTCATGCTCGGCCACTTTCTAAGTTCGTTCCGTCCATTCATAGAGTCATGACAGAATAGTCTATACGATAGAAGGGATCATGACAGAACTTACTAAAGTGACTGCGTCTGTGAGGTATGGGGAATTTGTTGTCTTAAAGGAATCGTCAGTATAAACCTCGTTCCCACTCCTATTTCTGACGTCATTTCAATGCGCCCGTTCATGAGTTTATTGACCCATTGATTGACAAGGTGCAAGCCTAAACCTGTATGTTGGTTTGTCCGTCCGGTCGTCGTAAAGGGCTCAAAGATACGCCCTTTGATTTCTGGAGAAATCCCTCTGCCGTTGTCTTCAATAACCAGAATAAGATTCGTTTTCTCACTTTGTGCCGTGAGGGTAATGACGCCTTTCTCTAATCTCTGAAAGCCATGATCTAAGGCGTTATCCATTAAATTTTGGATAATTTGAGAAAGCGCACCTGGAAAACCGAGCATTTCTATATCTTCTGGGCAAGTAACTTGCAAACTGATATCAGGACGTTTCTTTAATATAGGCTTGTAAGTAAATAAAATGTCGTTGACGACGTTATGAAAGAAAAACGTTTGCACATCTTGGGCGGTTCTGTCGGATACAATACGCTTGAAACTGGAAACAACATCCAGTGCCCGAGCAAGATTTCTTTCTGCAATTAACAATGAGCCATCCATCTTTTCAAGAGATTCCGATGGGCGCTCCTTGGCTTCTTTATCCAGCCAAATTTTGCACGATGATAAAGCCATTCTGACACCACCAAGCGGTGTATGCATTTCGTGCGCTAAACCAGCGACCATAAGCCCCAGAGAAGATAACTTGCTGGTTTCTACCAGCTCATCTTGAAGGTCTATCAAACGTTTATTGGTTAAGCTCAGTTTACGATTTGTCTGCTCTGTTTGCGTTTTTTCTTGTTGTACCATATTCAATAATCGAAAGGTTTCAAACTGGGCTGAACTTTGTCGCCAAAGTAACCAGGTGATGAAAAGAAAACTGCTTACCGCAACACAAGCGATGGATAGAATTAACTTGTTCCGCCATGATAAAAAAACATCAGACTTTGAACGAGCGACAAAATATAATGCAGAGGTAGGTGTTACTGTCACGTCTGTTCCTTCATCGATATAGAGCTTAAAGACACTCCACAAACGACCATCATCAAACACCCTTTCTAAGCCAACAGAAGCATTGATCTCCTGCCACATAAACGAATAACGTGATCGGATATTAAAACTGGAATTGTCAGCATGCAAAATGCTCCCCCATTCCAGACTTTTATCCGCAGCCAAAAGCCAGTTGCCATCCGCGTCTAATATTTCTAAATCTATTTGTTCATTACTAAAAGTACGAACCAGCTCAAACAATTTGGCTAAATCATAATTCACCACCAAAAGCCCTGGGGTCTCATCCCTAAGACGGACGACGCCTCTTACTGTTGGCTGAAAAGGCCGAACCACTTCTTGGTTTTCGATATTCAAATCAAGCGGTGAAATATAAACGGAATGGCTATTGTTAGGCGCATTCTGTACATAGCCTCGGTTTGATTTATTTTGCAGTTGCTCCCCTTCGACCCGCGTAATCACTCCGGCTTGGGAGTTGACCCGAATATGCTCCTGACCATTTGGCATGATCCAACGAACTTGCGAAATTAAATTGGATATTGTGGCAAATTTCGTAAACTCATCAGCCACCTGATCCTCCCATGAGCCACTGTTACCTATACTCAATAGGGACTCATTAGACTCTGCCGTTTGCGCATTTAGACGTGCATCAATTGAGTTACGTAGCAGCAAAGTAACTTGTTTAATATGACCCATTTCTCGACTAAACACGCTTGCACTACGGGACAATAACTCAGACTCAGTCCATGCTAATTGATTGAGCTTGTTGTCTAGAAAAAATCGATATCCTCCCCAACTCAGCAAACTGATTATCATCAAAATGCCAACGCTATAAAGAAGAAACAGTAGTTTCTGTGACGCCATCCCTTTGTCAAAATTCATAGGTTATAAACCGGCTTTAATCCAACTGATGGTGTCTTCTAATGACATAGGCTTAGCATATAAATACCCTTGGCCATCCTCACACCCCAACGCCAACAAATGTGTTTTTTGTTGCTCCGTTTCAATTCCTTCTGCAATCACATTCAACCCCAAGAAGTTTCCTAGATCGATGATCATTTTCAGTATTTCCCAATCTTTCTCTGATTCCTCCATGCGCCAGACAAAACTGTGATCGATTTTGATGGTGGACACCAATAACGTGGAAAGATAAGCCAACGACGAATACCCCGTGCCAAAATCATCAATATTGACTCTTATTCCCAAAGCTTTAAATGTGGCTAAATGCTTATTGATGGTGGCTTTTTCTTCGATGATCTGAGACTCCGTAATTTCCAGCTCGATCAGTTCATTTGAAATGCCCTCTTTTTCAAGTTGTTTTTTAAAGTTTTCGAAGTAATTAGGACGAATGATTTCGTTGCCAGCCACGTTAATAGAAATCGGCACCTCGATACCTATTTGCTTAAGCTGATTTATCGCGTAACAAGACTGTTTAAGCATTTGCTGATCTAACTTATCGATTAAACCACTGCTTTCAGCCAAGGCAATAAACTGATCAGGAGGGACAAACTGCCCATTTTTATGTTGCCAACGAGCCAAGGCTTCAAACCCTATCAAAGCGTTATCTTTCAAGCGAAATTTTGGCTGAAAATAGGCACAGATCTGATCATTAGCAATGGCTTCCCGCAGATCTTTCAACAGCTCATATCGCCCAAACATCGCTGAGGCTAGGGTTTCAGAAAAAGCCAAATAGGATACTCCCTCATACTTAGCTCTTTCTAATGTGCTTTTCCCAACACTCACCAATTGCTCGGCATCATAATCAGGAAAATTAGAAAATTTCACCGAACTTACCGTTAAATCCAGCGAGTGTAAGGAATTTTCCACATTAAGACTGGTGTGAATAATATTTTCAAGGGATGCCTCACTGTAGTCTTGATCGTCATACACAATCAGCACAAGAGTGTCTCGCTCAAGCAAGGCAATATCTACCGTTTTCTCAAAGAAATGCTGCAAAGAGTCATACAGAGAAAGCGTCAATTGATCGCAATATTTAGCCCCTAAAACGGACTCGGTATAAGCTAAATCTTCCACGTAAATCATGAGTAAGGAGGCTTTTTCCCGCTCCCAAGAAAACATGTTACGTATTTCTCGAATTAACCAGTTTTTATTGTGAATACCCAACGTTGGCTCAATATACGCCAGCTCGGTTAATCGGTTATGCAAAGCCACATTACGAAACCCAACACTGATGTTTTCGCAAAATACTTGCAGTAAATTAATTTCATTAACAGCCAGGCTTCTGCCAAGCTTTACAACCACCATGTACTCTCGATTTTCCAACTCCTGGTTGGAAAAATACAAAACAGAAAAACCATCCTGAAAGACATGACGTTTCTGTTTATTCGCCAGTTCTGCGGCTTCCCTAAAAGCGCTATCCTCAATAGCTAATAAAAAAGACTGATGCACATAAGCCGAAAACTCGCCACAAGCCGCAACAATTTGCGCGTTTTCTAAATGCTCTTCTTCTGGATGAAAAAAGCAAACAATCCCGCCACTGCTGCTCATTTTCAAAATCAAACAGATCTCTTCAAGGACAGAGTGGGTATACTCGGTGATATCGCTCTTTGAAGCGATGCGTTGACTGGAGGCAAGCAATAATTGCATGCCATGACGCGCTTCTTTCATATCAGAAAGATGCTCCCAAGTACGCAAATTGCTTAATACAATCGTCTGTAAATGCGCCTGAGTTAAATCTGATTTACACCAGTAATCATCAATATCGTATTGACCAATAAGGTCATCCACTGGTGCCATACCAGGTTGGCCTGTCAACAAAACAATACGCACCAAATCATTGCCAATGACGTCTCGAATCGTACTAATCAAACGCAATCCTGCCGCATCCGTCTCCATAACGACATCAAGAAAAATCACCGATATGTCAGGATTAGCGGCAATCACCGTCGCCGCTTCACTGGCGGAAGAGGCCGTCAAAAAAGTTACCTGTTTACCATCATAATTCAATGCGCTAAGGCCGTTCATTAACGCGGCTTGGTAATCCGGATCATCTTCAACAGATAGAACTTTGCAGTAACTTCTAAGGTTTGGCGTGGTTAGTTGCATTTTATTGTCGCAGGATAAATCCATTACTCTTTCTTCCTTACGTTCAACGTTTACATCCTTGAAGCTTAGTCGTGTTTATAAAAAACACCTGAAAAAAACTTAACGCTTTGTAAAAATTTATTACAAGCAGCTCAACGCACAATACAGGGTCCAAAACGCCTTAAAACCGAACCATACCCTCTCCATTTACCAACACGATACTCAGCTAAATCCATAATGCCCCGATTAAAAACAGGCATTTTGTTTGTGATATAGTAAGATGCTGAATAAAGACAAAGACTGGTGGACCAAACAACCCATGCACAAACATAAAGGTAATTTATTCATCTTATCAGCGCCTTCTGGTGCTGGTAAATCGACGCTATACAAGGCACTTCTTAGCCAAGATTCGCAGGTGCGAATTTCTATTTCTCACACCACTCGCGCGCCTCGTACCGGTGAAGAACATGGCCGAGAATATTACTTTATTGATGATGAAACTTTCTTAGACATGATTGCCGAAGATGCTTTTTTCGAACATGCACAAGTCTTTGATAACTATTACGGCACATCGAAAGAATCCATTTTCGGTATGCTTGAGCAAGGCCTGGATGTGATTTTAGAGATAGACTGGCAAGGCGCTCGGCAAGTACGCCAGCTGTATCCTGATGCCATTGGCATCTTTATTTTGCCACCGTCACTGCAAGACTTGGAAACACGTTTGAGAAAACGCGCCACGGACTCAGATGAAGTGATTCAGCGCCGTATGGCAAAAGCGGTGAACGAAATGTCTCACTATCATGAATACGATTTTGTCATCATTAATGACGAATTTGACGCGGCTCTATCACAAATGGCGGCCATTTTTCAGGCCATGCGCTCAAAAACGGCGATTATGCAGGAAAAAAATGGCAATCTTATAAATGATCTCTTGTCATTGTGAGAAGCCGTTAAGTAGAATTACCCTTGGAAAAATAGATAACCGAACACAGAGGTCAAAATGGCTCGAGTTACCGTAGAAGATTGTTTAGAAAACGTAGATAACCGCTTTGAATTAGTGATGGTCGCTTCAAAACGCGCTCGTCAACTTGCTACTGGCGGTGAAGACGCAAAAGTGCCTTTAGAAGGCGACAAAGTGACTGTAGTTGCACTACGTGAAATAGCCGAAAACTTGATCAACGCTAAAAATGTTGACAAGCAAAAACGCCCATTGCACGAGTTTTAATTTCTATGGTGTCGCTCATTGCAAATTGTCGCGCTTCTTTTTTGCCAATGTGAGGTGAGCGATGTATACCATTGAAGATTTAGCACTGACCTTGAGTCAGTACTTACCTTACGAGCAAGTATCTAAGGTAAAACGTGCTTACTATTACGCTGAGCAAGCCCACGATGGGCAGCGACGCAAAAGTGGTGAGCCTTATGTCACCCATCCTCTCGCAGTCGCCGAAATCCTCTCGGAACTTCGGATGGATTGTGATGGTTTGACAGCCGCTTTGCTACACGATGTGATTGAAGACACAGGCATCAGCCGAGAAGCACTCACCGAGCAATTTGGTGAAGGTGTCGCGGGTCTTGTGGATGGCGTCAGCAAGCTGACACATTTAGAATTTAACAGCCAAGTCGAAAAACAAGCCCATAACTTCCAAAAAATGGCCATGGCCATGGCCGATGACATTCGTGTAATTTTGGTAAAGTTGGCGGATCGTTTGCACAACATGCGCACATTAGATGCCATGCCAGCGAATAAAAAACGCCGTATCGCTCGCGAAACCCTAGATATTTATGCGCCCATCGCCAATCGCTTAGGTATGTACAATGTCAGGGTCGATCTAGAATCTCTTGCTTTCCAAGCCTATTACCCGATGCGCGCGCGCATGTTACAACGAGCCATTCATAAAAAGTATGGCCAGCAGCGCATCAAAGACACACAAAAGCTTGAAGACACCATTCGCTCAGAATTAGCCGCTGATTACATAGAAGCCAGTATCAGTGTTCGTGAAAAGCACATCTATAGTATTTATCAGAAGATGGACAAGAAACGTCGCTCTTTGGATGAAATTATGGATGTTATGGGTGTGCGCATCGTGACAGATCGTCATGATAGCTGTTATCGCATCCTTGGCGTAATCCACGCACTTTTCAAACCGATAGAAGGTCGTTTCAAAGACTATATCGCTGTACCAAAATCCAATGGCTACCAATCTCTGCACACTACCGTATTAGGCGCCAACGGTATTCCAATGGAAATCCAGATCCGTACAGAAGAAATGGACCTGGTGGCGAATAATGGTATTGCCGCACATTGGGCTTATAAAGTCAGCGGCACATCTAACATGCCAAGCAACCACGATCGCGCTACAAAATGGGTGAAAAGCCTGTTGGAAATTCAACAAAAAGCGCGTAACCCGGTCGAATTCGTTGATAACGTGAAGAGTGATCTATTCCCCGATGAGGTGTATGTCTTCACTCCAAATGGTCAAATCATTGAGCTCCCCTCTGGCGCCACGCCAGTGGATTTTGCTTATGGCGTACACACAGAGATTGGTAATACTTGTATTTCTTGTCGTATCAACCGTCGCCTAGCACCACTGAGTACACAGCTAGAAAGCGGACAGACGGTAGAAATTATTACGGCCAAAAATGCCCAACCCAATGTCGCGTGGTTAAGCTTTGCCATTACGGGTAAAGCTCGCACGAACATCCGCCATTATTTAAAAGACAAACAACGGGAAAATGCCATCTCCATTGGCTATCGCCTGCTGACTCGCTCTCTCAATGCATTTAAAACGAATGTTGAAGAGTTGACAGCTGAACAAATTGCACAGGTATTAGCAAACCACCAGCTCGCCACCATGGATGACTTACTAGAATCCATCGGTAAAGGCCGCCATGTAGGCTATCTGGTGGCCCGAGAGCTTTTCCCCAACATTGATGAAGATACCTTGGTAACGCCAAAATCCTTTAAGGTTAATGGCTCAGAAGGCATGCTGATTTCCTATGCGAAATGCTGCTCCCCTATTCCTGGTGATCCGATTGTTGGCTATGTCCAAGTCGATAAAGGCATTATTATCCACCACCTTAATTGCCCAAATGTTCAGGACCATCTGTCGAGCCCTGAGCGCTTTATCCATATGGCATGGGGCAAAGAAATTGAAGAAGAGCTGCACATTAGTCTCATCGTGACCTACATTAATGAACGTGGTGCCGTGGCGAAAATTGCCAGTTCCATCAGCGATACCGATTTCCAAGTATCAAATCTCGATATTATTGAGCGTGGTCGTGTCAGTCGTTTACGGTTAAGCATTACTATTTCCAGTCGTGTAGGCTTGGCTGACGTCATGCGTCGTATAAAAGCGGTTCGCTGCGTAGAGAAAGTTTCACGCGAAACCATCGTTGGGCGCTAATCCATTTTCACTTACATTTTCTAGATAAAGGATAGTTATTATGTCAAAGCAAGTTATTCACACTGAAAACGCACCTGCGGCTATTGGTCCATATTCTCAAGCAGTACGTGCTGGCAACACTGTGTATTTGTCTGGTCAAATTCCTTTGGTACCTGAAACCATGGAAGTGATCAGCGAAGACATCGTTGAACAAACCACTCAAGTGTTCAAAAACCTACAAGCTGTTTGTGAAGCGGCCGGTGGCTCTTTAGAAAACGTTGTGAAGTTCAACATTTTCATGACTGATTTGAGCAACTTTGCTACGGTAAATGAAGTCATGACGCAGTTCGTTAAACAACCCTACCCAGCTCGTGCAGCAATGGGCGTGCGTGCATTACCAAAAGGTGTTCAAGTAGAAATCGAAGGTATCATGGTGTTAGAAGACTAATCCCTTCGCGCTCAAGCTACCCAATAAAAAAAGAGGCCGCGGCCTCTTTTTTTGTTTCCGCTGCATTCAGCTAGAGGCGAATCAGATCGTTTTGAATGCTTGTAAGGCCGTAAATTCACGCAACAACGCATGATAGCCGGCCACGTAACTCGGATAACGTGGCACCCAACCTTGTGACATCAAGTATTGACCTTGAATGCGCTTACCTGAAGAGGGAACAAAGCCACCATCGCCACTTAACGAGACGTTAGCACCAAGACAAGTTGCCAACCACAGCTTTACCTCCCACATGGACACCGGTGTTTGATCGGTCACAATCACCTGTTTGGGCAAGTCTTTCCCCTCAAACGCGATGTTGGCTAATGTTACTAGAGCTGACACAACGTCGTCCCGATGAATACGGTTGGTCCAACTGTTGGTTTCCCAATCCTTTCCACTTAATACCGTCTCTAATAATCGAAAACGCCCTGGACCATAAATACCGGAACAACGCACTGTCACACTGGGAAATACCGCCGCAAGCGCTTGCTCGGTTTCGAGTAAGATTTTTGCCGTCGCCGATGCCGGAATCGCGGGCGTTGTTTCATCAACCCACTCACCTTGATTTTGTCCATATACGCTGGTGCTTGATACAAAAAACACCTGAGGCAAGGTCGCCATCTTTTTGTAGCGACGAATCAATACCTGAGCGGTCTCAAAATAGGCCGCACGATACGCGTTTTCATCGCGGCCATTGGGTGTCATGATCAGAAACGCCACCTCCACGTCCGGTAACAGGTCGTCTGTCATATCAAGCAAGTTACCCGTTATTCCCTCTACGCCTTCTGGAAACTGGTTTTTTGTGCGACGAACTCCCGTCACCTGATGACCATTTTTAACCAATTCAGCGGCCAAACCAGAACCTAAATCACCGCAACCTGCAATCAGTACCTTTGCCATTCACCTTCTCCACACCACGTAAACCCTGAGCCTTATAAGACCTTTGCCGCAATACTACGCGAAATAGTGACAGATATAACAAGGAAGAAACACTCAGTAACAAAAAAGTAACGAGTATACTTTATCAAAATATGTATTATCATAGTTATTAACAATGAAACAGCTTAAGCAAAAGGTGTGTTATGACATTAACGGAACTGAAATACATTGTAATGCTGGCAGAAAAAAAACATTTTGGCCAAGCAGCACTGGATTGCCATGTGTCGCAGCCGACTCTCAGTGTCGCCGTCAAAAAGCTGGAAGACGAACTAGGCGTGGCGATTTTTGAGCGCAGCAAAAGTTCGGTCTACGTCACACCGCTCGGGGAGCAAATTATTACCCAAGCGAAACGTGTACTGGACCAAGCCAATACCATCAAAGAACTGGCCTCTTCGGGGAAAAACCAACTAAAAGGCCCTCTCAAAGTCGGTGCTATTTTTACCATTGCCCCTTACTTGTTTCCTTTTATGATTCCGTCTTTGCACAAAATCACCTCTGGCATGCCGTTGATCATCGAAGAGGACCTCACGGAAAACTTGCGCCCTAAACTACGCAATGGTGAATTGGATGCCATTATTGTGGCACTGCCTTTTCGAGAACCGGACGTGGTGACACAACCTATTTACGAAGAAGAGTTCATGGTGCTGATGCCAAAGTCACATCCGTGGACCAGATTAACCAGCATAGACACAGATCAGCTGTCGACCGACAACCTATTACTGCTCGGCAAGGGGCATTGCTTTAGCGAGCAAGTACTTGAAGCTTGTCCCTTGGTTAACGAAAGTGAATTTGGCGACGGTCGCACTATCGTGAATGGCAGCTCACTGGAAACCATTCGCTATATGGTGGCTTCAGGCTTAGGCGTCACCGTGCTGCCAAAATCGGCGGCCATGAACATTAATCATGACATGCTTGAGGTAAGACCTTTTACCGCACCCGCACCAAAACGCACTGTGGCATTAGCATGGCGAGCGAGCTTCCCGCGCCCTAAAGCCATCGAAGCCGTTAGCCAGTCTATTCGCGATGCTTGTAAGCAGCTGGACTTGTAACGCAATAGATGCATAGAACATTAGATTGATAGACTGATTGGATTGACAGAGAGTAGGCATGATCGATGGATTAGACACTCAGGACGTTCGTGAGCTAAAGGGCGTTGGCGATGCGATGGCAGAAAAACTGGCTAAGCTGCATTTGAACACAGTACAAGATCTGTTGTTTCACTTGCCTATTCGCTATCAAGACAGAACACGCGTGGTGCCAATAGGACAGCTGCGTTTTGGTGACGAAGCCGTTATCGAAGGCCAAGTCACGGGCGCGGAAATCAAAATGGGCAAACGTCGTAGCTTGCTGTGTCGTATCAAAGATCATACTGGCACCCTATGCCTGCGTTTCTTTCACTTTTCCGCCGCGCAAAAAAAACAGCTAGAGTCGGGTAAACGAGTACGTTGCTTTGGTGAAATTCGCCGGGGCAGCACAGGGTTTGAAATCTATCATCCTGAATACAAGATCATTGGGGAAGAAGACACTCAAGAAGAAACCGCACAACTAACACCGATTTACCCACTGACTGACGGTTTAACACAAACGAAAATTCGTCAACTTTGCGAGCAAGCTTTGGAGCGTTTAACGCCCTATAATTTGCAAGAATGGCTGCCTGACGAGATACGCTCTCAATTCCGCTTACCCCCTCTGGTCGATGCCATTCGATTTCTGCACCACCCCTCAAGAGAAGCCAATCTTGAGCTGCTGAAAACAGGCTCCCATCCAGCACAATACCGACTGTCTTTTGAAGAGCTCATGGCACATCAGCTTTCTCTGATCGGCAAACGCATGAAAGCCAAACAAGATGTTGCGATTAAAGTACCCGCAGCGGGTGAGTTAAGCCAACGGCTCTTGCAACAGTTGTCCTTTTCACCCACCCATGCGCAGCAACGGGTCTTTCAAGAAATCCTTAACGATCTCGGCTCAGGCCATCCCATGCTGCGTTTGGTTCAGGGCGATGTAGGGTCAGGAAAAACCTTGGTAGCAGCACTGGCAGCAGCGTCGGTTGTACAAGCGGGCTATCAAGTTGCCATCATGGCGCCAACCGAAATTTTAGCCGAACAACACTATGTCAACTTCACCCAATGGTTTGAGCCGCTTGGGCTTAAGGTGGCGTGGATGATCGGCAAGCTCAAAGGCAAAGCCCGTGAGAAAGAGCTCATTGATATCGCTTCTGGACAGGCTCAAATTATTGTTGGAACACACGCCTTATTTCAGGATACCGTAGAGTTTGATCGCTTAGCCTTGGCGATCATCGACGAACAGCATCGCTTTGGCGTACATCAGCGCATGGCGTTGCGTGAAAAAGGCATGAAGCATGGTTTCCAGCCTCATCAGCTCATTATGACGGCAACGCCGATTCCCCGAACCTTAGCTATGTCGGCGTATGCTGACTTGGATTGCTCCATCATTGATGAGCTACCGCCGGGGCGTACTCCGGTAAATACGATTGTTGTATCGGATCAGCGCCGACAAGAAGTGATTGATCGTGTGAAAAGCGCCTGCGAGGAAGGCAAGCAGGCTTATTGGGTTTGTACCTTGATTGAAGAGTCCGAGGCGTTGCAATGCCAAGCCGCAGAAGACACCGCCATCTTGTTGCAAGAACAGCTTTGCGGGCTTCGTATTGGCTTAGTTCATGGGCGTTTAAAAGCCCAAGAGAAAGCGGACATTATGACGAAATTCAAAGCGGGTGAAATTCAACTACTGGTTGCCACTACGGTAATTGAGGTGGGTGTTGATGTCCCAAACTCCAGCCTAATGGTCATCGAAAATCCAGAGCGACTGGGTCTTGCACAGCTCCATCAGCTGCGCGGACGCGTGGGTCGAGGTCAGACGGCTAGCCACTGCGTATTACTGTACAAAGCGCCACTAGGGCAACAAGGTAAAGAACGACTTTCCACCATGCGTGAGACCAGCGACGGTTTTAAAATTGCTGAGAAAGACCTTGAGCTACGTGGCCCAGGAGAGCTACTCGGTACGAGGCAAACGGGCCTTTGGGAATTTAAAGTCGCAGACTTACAGCGCGATAAAGGCTTGCTGGATAACGTCCAAAAAGCCGCCGCATTGCTGCACAGTCGATATCCGGAAGCTATTTCCCCTCTACTATCACGATGGTTGCCCAATCATGATCAGTACTTAAATGTCTAGGCTTTACTCTGTCCTAGTGTTTTTTCTCTTCATTACGTCTTGTCCAGCGACAGCAATGACAGATAAAACCTGATATAAATAGGCAAGACAGCGGTATTTGCTTGCACCTGAATAAAATTTAATCAAAAATTACGCAACGCCAACAGCTCGGCATAAAGTTGATCTTAGTATTTTGTCACTTAATCGGTTCGCCAGAAGGAAAGAACATGGACTCTTTGAATCACGCCCCTCAAGATACAAATCTCGCCCTACAAGGATGTGGCTACCGAATTGAAAATGACCGTATTCTTATTTTTGTTCATCGTATTGAAAACAATAGATCAGAAGAAAACCTCAGTGGCACTTTATGTTTACAGTTGAGCGCCTTTCCGAAAAGGTCAGATGATGGAACAACACCTACCGTGCTTGCTTCAACGACAATTGGTGAAATCAAGGGGCAGCACTTTCTCGGGGATTGCTATTATGACCTGATTTTTCAACAACCTCCGGTTGGCTCTTGGGTGTTAGCCTTACAACTAAGTGAGTGGAATGGAATCGCTTATTCTCTGTGTGACTCTGTCTATTTTGAAAATCCTTATCAGAGCACCAGTTCTGCGTCTAACACTGCAGATACCGTCAACAAGCAAGAAGATGTACAAGCACCCACACCCAAAACACCAGAACAGGTCGATCGTATAAAAAAAAACATTGGCTGCTCAGATGGCTATCTCGCCATCAATAAATCAAAAGTGGACAAGCTTTTAAATGTGAAAGGTGTGCCGAAGAAAGTGCTGGAAAAACTCGTGGCAGAACGGCCCTTCCATTCAGAAAAAGCCGTGCTCAACATAAAAGGCGTTGGACCTGTCATGTTAAAAAAGATAGTCAGCGAATTAACACGCTAATGTCGGCCGAGACAATCAGCGTTTATTTCTCTAGGGAATACTAACAACCGTAGTATTTTTCACTTCTTCCATTGCCACATAAGTGCGTGATTCTCGTACATGTGGCAAGGTCAACAAGGTTTCACCCAGTAAAAGACGATAAGAGTCCATATTCGACACTCGCGCTTTTAGAAGGTATTCGAAGTCACCAGCAATAAGGTGACATTCCAAAATTTCGGGGATTTCAGTCACTGCCGCTTTAAATTCATTAAACCCTTCTGGAGACGTGGTCTTCAAACGAATTTCAACAAAGACAAGCAAACCCGCATCCACTTTTTTGGGATTGACCAAAGCGCAGTAGCCCGTAATGTAACCATTACGTTCCAAACGACGCACCCGCTCCAAACAAGGTGTTGCACTGAGCCCTACTCGACTCGCCAACTCCACATTCGATAAACGACCATTAATCTGTAATTCTCGAAGAATTTTTTTATCTAAACGGTCAAGCGGTTTTGCTGAGTTATCCATCTGATATGGATCTCCTTTACATGACTTACATTGATAGTTAAAGGAAGCTAGAAATATGTTTTCTAAGTCTACCATGCAGATTACAGATTATGGAAAGTGCTTTATTCATTATATTGTCTATGGGTATTCAAATTAAGCACAGAAAATCTCAGAATGGCACCAAAATGATGCAAAAATTTCATCTAGCACAAAAAAGATTCACACCTTGCACGATTCGCCCTATATTTGTGCATAAAAAAACCAGCGTTTAATGGCAGAGCCTTGTTTTTACTGCATTTAATTAAGATGGGGATGCAGCCAGACAAACAGAGAGACGGCAGCCGAAATCGCTAAAAAGTGCAAAAAACAAGTATCACACACCCCTTTTCTGACATTTTATCCTTGACTACTCCTTAAAAGAGTAATTCTATAGGGGAATGTGATGATCTTTTAGAGGAATCATCTACATATACCTAACAACAAGAATAATTAAATGTTGGCACTAAGCTTGCTTGTATTTTAATTGAATGGCTAATGAATAGTAATTCGCAGATTACAGAATCTGACATTAAGAAGTTAGTAAGATCTAGATAACAACATATATAAAACAACCGCCTGGGAGGCTCAATATAATGAAATCGAATGTTGGTAAACTACTGTCTACAGCCGCAATCGCCGCTACAATCAGTACTGGCGCAGCAGCAGCAACGCTTGACGATGTCAAAGCAAAAGGTTTTGTTCAATGTGGCGTTAGCCAAGGTGTACCTGGTTTTTCTAATGCGGATTCAAACGGTGATTGGTCTGGTATCGATGTTGACGCTTGTCGTGCAACAGCCGCCGCTATTTTTGGCGATGCGCAAAAAGTAAAATTCACACCACTTTCAGCTAAAGAGCGTTTCACTGCGTTACAATCTGGCGAGATCGATATTTTAGCTCGTAACACCACTTGGACTTACACTCGCGATACATCCTTGGGTCTAGACTTCACAGCGGTTAACTTCTACGATGGTCAAGGCTTTATGGTTCGTAAAGACCTAGGTGTTGAATCAGCTAAAGATCTTGATGGTGCAACTGTTTGTACTGAGCAAGGCACCACTACAGAATTGAACATGGCGGATTTCTTCCGTAAAAACAAATTGTCTTATGTACCAGTTGTCGTGCAAAAAGCCGATGAAGCATTGTCTGCTTATTCATCTGGCCGTTGTGATGTCTTCACAACAGACAAATCTGGTCTAGCAGCACACCGTTCTAAACTTGCGGATCCAAGTGCACACATTATTCTTCCAGAAACGATTTCTAAAGAGCCTCTAGGTCCTGTGGTTCGTCACGGCGACAACCAGTGGAAAGACATTGTTACTTGGGCAATGTTTGTTCAAGTAAACGCTGAAGAAATGGGCATCACGTCTAAGAATGTTGAAAAAATCAAAGCCGAAACGATTGACCCTGAAATCAAACGTTTGCTAGGTGCTGAAGGGGATATGGGTGCGCAACTTGGTCTACCTGCTAGCTGGGCATATGACATCATCGCTAAAGTCGGTAACTATGGTGAAGTCTTTGAACGTAACGTTGGTCCATCTACACCAGTAGGTCTTCCTCGTGGTATCAATAATCTATGGACTGAAGGCGGTGTAATGTACGCGCCACCAGTACGTTAATACCTAAAAGCAATCCGCTTCGGGTATTTACCCAGCGACTAGACTGTCGCTGGGTTTCTCCCCCCTTTCTTACACATCTGACGAGCATTTCATTTGCCTGAATTAAGATGAGCAATAATACAAAACCTAATAATAGCATGTTGAATGACGCGGGGACTCGTGCCCTAATTTTTCAAATATTGCTTCTAAGCATTGTGGTTTTTGTGGGTTATTTTCTTTTTACCAACCTGCAAAACAACCTAGATAACCGAGGAATATCGACTGGTTTCGCCTTTTTTAATGAACCCGCTGGTTTTCCAATTCTGATCCACCTAATCGAGTATACTGATTCTGGCACGTATGGACGCGCCTTCGCTGTCGCGTTAATCAATACCTTTGTTATTTCTCTAATCGGTATCGTACTGGCTACCATAATTGGTATCATCGTCGGCCTTGCTCGTTTATCCAACAACTGGCTAGTGGCAAGATTGGCAACCGTTTATGTTGAAACATTGCGTAATTTGCCATTACTCCTGCAAATGTTTTTCTGGTATTTTGCGGTTCTCGCCGCTTTACCTGCGCCAGGAGACAGCTATGAGCTTGCCGATTTTCTACTCAATAAACGAGGTATCTACTCCCCTAACCCTATTTTTCAAGACGGTTTTGGTGTGGTGGTGGCTGGTTTTATTTTATCTATTATTGCGTCTATCGCTTTAGTGGTCTGGGCTAAAAAACGTCAAACTAAAACAGGGTTGTGGTTTCCTGCCTATTGGTCATCCATCGGTCTGATTATTGTTATTACGTTTTTAGCCTTGGTCGTTTCCGGCTTCCCTATTGAGTTTGATATCCCACAAAAGAGCCGTTTCAACGTCAGTGGTGGTATGGTACTTCCACCCGAGTTTGTGGCGGTGCTAATCGCACTATCAACCTATACAGGTGCCTTTATCGCTGAAATCGTCCGTGCGGGCATTTTGTCGGTTAACTGGGGACAAACAGAAGCAGCACGCTCACTGGGTCTACGAGATAGCCTAACGCAACGCTTGATTGTTTTACCGCAAGCGCTACGAGTGATTATCCCACCACTCACCAGCCAATATCTCAACTTAGCGAAGAACTCGTCGTTAGGGGCAGCCATTGCTTATCCTGAGCTCGTGTCCGTGGTGATGGGAACAACCTTGAACCAAACTGGTCAAGCGATTGAAACCATTGGTTTATGTATGTTGGTTTACGGTTCATTGAGTTTAACAATTTCAATGTTCATGAACTGGTATAACAAAAAAATGTCATTAATTGAGCGCTAGGAGGCAGATCATGGCTATTGAATTTAAACCATCACCCAGCCTGCCACCACCAGTTAACTCTGTGGGTGCCTTGGCATGGCTACGCCAAAATCTATTGTCGTCGCCGCTTAACGTTTTTTTGACGTTATTCAGTCTCTATGTTTTGTATTTGCTCGTGCCACCAATAATCGAATGGGGCTTAATTAATGCGACTTTTTCAGGTGACTCTAAAGCCGCATGTACAGGCGGTGGAGCCTGCTGGGCTTTCATCGGAGTGTATTTTGAACAGTTTATGTATGGCTTGTACCCATCTGAAGAAACATGGCGTATCAATTTATCTTTGATTCTTCTGGTTTTATTGGTAGGTGCCTTTGCGATAAAAAGCATCAATAAACTGTACCTTTCTTTGGCGATTATCCTTGTTTACCCTGTTGTGGCTTACTTTTTGTTTGCTGGCGGCGTATTCGGTTTGACCGTGGTAGAAACGTCTCTTTGGGGTGGATTGTTTTTAACGACGCTGTTGGGTGTGGTGGGTATTGTCGCCTCATTTCCACTTGGTGTACTGCTTGCGCTTGGCCGTCGTTCAGACATGCCAGTGGCAAAGTCTGTTTGTGTCGTGTTTATTGAGACCATTCGTGCTGTACCGCTCATAACAATTCTTTTCATGGCGTCAGTCATGATCCCATTGTTCTTACCGGACGGGATGAATTTTAATAAGTTAATGCGCGTTTTAATCGGTATTACCTTATTTTCTGCCGCTTACATGGCGGAAGTTATTCGTGGTGGCTTACAAGCGATTCCGAAAGGACAGTACGAAGCTGCCGATGCGATGGGATTGACGTATTGGCAATCAATGATTCTTGTCATATTGCCACAGGCTCTGAAACTCGTCATACCTGGTATCGTTAACACCTTTATCGGTTTGTTCAAAGATACAACTCTGGTGTATATCGTCGGTATGTTTGATTTATTAGGACGCATCCAAGCCGCTAACCACGACGCAAACTGGTTAGGAACAACGGTGGAAGGCTATGCCTTCGCTGGTTTTGTTTATTGGATTATCTGCTTTGGTATGTCACGTTACAGTATGGCAATCGAACGCAAGTTAGAGACCGGACACAAGCGGAATTAGTTAAGAATTTGAGGCCTTTACAATGACAGATAGAAATATGGCACTCGCCCAACTTGAGCCGGGCGAAGAAGCAATCATCGAATTTATCGATGTAAATAAATGGTACGGTGATTTTCACGTACTCAAAAACATCAACTTTAGCATTAAGAAAGGGGAACGCATCGTTGTGTGTGGTCCTTCTGGTTCGGGCAAGTCAACCATGACTCGTTGCATCAACCGTCTAGAAGAACACCAAAAAGGAATTATCTCTGTCGATGGCGTTGAAATGAACGATAACCTAAAAAACATCGAAGCCATTCGCAAAGATGTTGGCATGGTTTTCCAGCACTTTAACTTGTTTCCACACTTATCCATTTTGGAAAACCTGACCTTAGCGCCAATTTGGGTTCGCAAAACACCTAAAAAAGAAGCGGAAGAAATGGCAATGCATTACTTGGAGCGGGTAAAAATCGCTAACCAAGCATTGAAATACCCAGGCCAACTCTCTGGTGGACAACAGCAGCGCGTAGCGATTGCTCGCGGTCTTTGTATGCAACCACGCATCATGTTGTTTGATGAGCCAACATCTGCCCTTGACCCAGAAATGATCAAGGAAGTATTGGACGTTATGATTCAGTTAGCCGAAGAAGGCATGACCATGGTGTGTGTAACACACGAAATGGGCTTTGCAAAAACCGTTGCTGACCGAGTGGTCTTCATGGATGCGGGAGAAATTGTCGAAGCGAATAAGCCTCACGAATTCTTTGAGAATCCTCAACACGATCGTACGCAAATGTTCTTAAGTCAAATTTTGAATCACTAGACAGAACGAAAGCGTTAAAATCTGTTATATTGACAAAAGCCCCTAATAGGGGCTTTTTTATGTCAGTCATTTAACCGAGAAAATGTATGGAACCGTCATCAGACCGTCAGACAAGCCAGAAATTACGTGTGGTACATTTAGCGGATCATACTGGTCGTCTGCAGGTCATTTTCCCTGACAGTCACATGCTGGATATTTCGGCCATATCACGTTTAACAAAACGCCGATTTGAACCCGTCACTAATGCTCATAAATCAGGTGACCCCTTACTAAAGCCAAATACAGTGGCAACAATATTGGAAGCCAGCCTATTAAAAGAGGCTGCGGTTTCGATTCAAACAAAAAGCAATGGTCAATATCATGACATTAGTGCTGCGGAATTAGCCGAGATGTTTTCTGGCCCATTAAACCGTTTTGAGAACATTTCCATTCATCATCAGCTCATCAAGCCATCTGTGGAGAATCACGAAAACGACGAAGAGCAAATACTGCAAGCACTGGGACGTTTTCAATCTATTCGACTCAAACAGCGTTTAGAAGAAACTCTCGAAATTCCGCCATTACCTGCGTCATCTCACCGTATTATCCGCCTTTCAACAGATCATACGGCAGGAACGGATGAATTATGCGAGGTCATTGCATTAGACCCAAGCTTGGCGGCTCAAGTCATCAGTTGGGCTTCATCTCCTTACTATGGTGCACCGGGCAACATAGAATCCGTCGAAGACGCGATTATTCGCGTATTAGGCTTTGATATGGTGATGAATCTGGCCCTAGGGCTGTCTATGGGAAATGGCTTTCAAACCCCAGAGGATGGCCCACGCCACTATGAAGATTTTTGGCTAGGCTCAGTTTCCAATGCGGTTTTAATGGAAGCCTTGGTAAAAGCTATGCCTGCTAAAAACCGCCCTAAAATAGGCCATGCCTATCTGGCTGGCTTGCTGCATAATTTCGGTTATTTAGCCATAAGTACAATTTTACCGCCGCATTTCTCTATTTTGTCCCGTTATCAAGAAGCGAATGCTCACCTTTCTTCAGAGCTTATTGAAATGCAAATCCTACACTTTACCAAAGAGCAACTGGGATCTTGGTTACTACGCTATTGGAGCCTACCAGACAATATTTGGACGGCGATCCGTTACAGTAAAAAACCGCATTATTATGGCGAGCACGCCCTGTTGGCCAAATTACTTTATATTTCTAATCAGCTGCGTACTGAGGAAGAAATCGAGCCTTCTGTGTTGGTCGAAGTGGGGTTAACGCTTGAAGAAGCGCAGACATGTCGAGACACGGTTTATCAGTCTTCAACCGAATTACATAAAATGGTCGCTCTGATCAATAAAATGAACGCTTAGCTTGTTATGACAATCATGAACCCATTAGCCGCCCAACAATTTAACTACCGTTGGAGCCCTATTCATCGTGTCAATAAAACCAAGGTTCCTAAAGCAATCTGGCCATGGTTAATCACTCACGCATCACTAACCGCTGCCCTACAATGTCTTGGCCAGCTGGATGTTGAGGTCATTGAAGAGGTTTGGGGCACGCCTACTGCTCGAGAAAAAAAACGCTTAAAGTTACGTCCCAGAGAAGCCGCTCGAATCCGTACGGTTTTACTGAAAGTGGATGGCAACGTGGTCATCTATGCGCGCTCCATTATTCCCGCTCGGTCTTTACAAGGTCATTGGCGGCAGGTAAAACGGTTAAAAAATAAACCTTTAGGCGGTTATTTGTTTCAACACAGATCGCTCATTCGCAGTAACATCGAAATCACACAGTTACCAAAATGCATGTTTCCCGATCAGCAAAATGCCTTGTGGGCAAGACGTTCCGTATTCCATCAATATGGTCCTGGAATATTAGTCAATGAAGCTTTTTTTAATGAGATTAACCAGCTAAAACCACCGTTTGGATTGTTATGAGCAAACTTAAAGACTACGCAGACTTAACTCGATTTAACCGCCCTATAGGCTCTTTGCTACTATTGTGGCCAACTTTATGGGCTTTGTGGTTAGCCGCTGGCGGTGTACCGCAATGGCATTTGATCATCATTTTTGTGCTAGGCGTGTTTAGCATGCGCTCTGCTGGATGCGTTATTAATGACTATGCAGACCGAAAAGTCGACGGTCACGTAGATAGGACGAAACTTCGCCCTTTACCATCGGGTCGGGTCTCAGAAAAAGAAGCCCTAGTCTTGTTTGCTGTACTCTGCGTTTTAAGCTTTGTGTTGGTGCTGTTTACTGACATACGCACGATTTTGTTGTCATTTGTAGGGCTGGGGCTTGCTGCACTGTATCCCTTTATGAAACGATATACCCATCTGCCTCAGCTTTTTTTAGGGCTAGCCTTTTCTTGGGCCATTCCTATGGCTTACAGTGCTCAGGGCGGAGACTTAGCCGATCCACAATTATGGATGCTATTTGTGGCAAATTGCTTCTGGACCATTGCTTACGATACCTATTATGCAATGACAGACCGTCCTGATGACTTAAAGATTGGGGTGAAATCAACCGCGATATTGTTTGGCCAATACGATTTATTTGTCATTATTTGCCTACAGGGACTAACCTTATCGTTACTCACATGGATTGGCCTATTAGCAGAATTAGAGTGGCCATACTTTGTAGCGCTTATTGCTTGTGTCGGGCTGTTTTATCAGCAATTTAGGCAGGCAAAGGACCGTGATCGACAAGCGTGCTTTCGCTCTTTTTTAGACAATAATCGCATTGGTTATTGCCTCTTTATCGGTCTCGTTGCAAGCTATTTTATGTAATATATGGCAAAGTTGTGACAATGTCATTGAATTGTCACATTTGCTCGCTTTAATGAAACCGTTCCTGAGATGAGGATAAATCCTGTGACCGGTAAAAAAGTATTAATTATTGACGACGAATCTTCCATACGTGAAATGATTGCCATCGCTCTTGAAATGGCAGGCTATGAGTATTTGGAAGCAGAAAACATTCAACAAGCTCATGAGATCATTGTAGATCACCGCCCTGATCTCATCCTAGTCGATTGGATGATGCCAGGAGGCAGCGGTATTGAGCTGACTCGGCGTCTAAAAAAAGACACCACAACGGCCGAAATACCAGTCATTATGTTGACGGCCAAGAGCGAAGAAGACAACAAAATTCAAGGCCTAGAAGTGGGTGCGGACGACTACATCACCAAACCCTTCTCTCCTCGAGAATTAGTCGCACGACTTAAAGCCGTACTGCGTCGCGCCACGCCTCAAGGAGTCGATGAGCCAATAGAAATAGAAGGCTTGATGCTTGATCCCATTAGCCAACGCGTTACCATAGGCACTCGTCCTTTGGACATGGGACCAACTGAATACCGTTTACTCAAATTCCTCATGACACACCAAGAGCGAGCTTATTCAAGAGCTCAGCTGTTGGATCAAGTATGGGGCGGGAATGTCTACGTTGAAGAACGTACTGTGGATGTTCATATACGTCGTTTACGCAAAGCCATTGGTAACACTCATGATTTCTTGATACAAACCGTACGAGGAACTGGCTACCGCTTCTCAGCAAAAAGGTCTTTATGAAAACTATTTGGCGAAACACCATTATAGCGTGGCTTACTGGTTTAACGGCCAGCATTATCATTGGCCTCATTATTGGGCACTTGTTGGGTGTTTTGCTCTTATATGTATTAGGCTCTTTATACTGGCAACTGTATCAGCTGTATAAATTTCATGATTGGCTTCGCCATTCAGGCCGAGCAGCGCCACCAGAGGCAAGTGGTATTTGGGGAGAAGTCTTCGATGCGGTCTATCGCTTGCAGAAAAAACAGCGTAAATCCAAACGTCGTATGCGTCAGGCCTTAACACGCATCGAAAGCTCCACCACAGCCTTAAAAGAAGGCGTTATCATGGCAGACAACCAAGGTAACTTAGAATGGTGGAACAACTCTGCAGCGCATTTTTTTGGTTTGCAGCGGCCCACAGATCGCGGCCAAGCCATTACCAATATTGTCCGTAACCCTGATTTTTTCCGTTACTTCAGCCAAAAACGCTTTGGCGAACCATTGGTCATAAAGTCTCCCGCTAAAGAAGGCATGTACTTAGAAATTCAGACCACCTTATACGACAAGAACGATCACCTCATTTTTGTCCGAGACGTGACTCGACTGCATTTACTAGAACAAATGCGCAAAGACTTTGTCGCTAATGCTTCCCATGAGTTGAAAACACCGCTTACTGTCATTAAAGGCTATTTAGAAACGCTTGAGATGTTTAAGGACAGCTTGCCAAAAAGCATGCAGAAAGGCATTGTGAATATGTCTGAACAATCCGAGCGCATGGAACAACTTATTGAAGATTTGCTGTTGCTGTCTCGTTTAGAAAGTAACGACAAACGTGAAGAAAATCAGTGGCATAAAGTCTCAGACTTAATTCAAGCCATTCAGAAAACCCTTACGCCCATCTTGACCGATAAACACACAGTGTCTCTCGCCATTCCTGAAGATGCGCGTTTATATGGCTCCTACAAAGAACTCTACAGCGCTTTCTCGAACCTCATCGTCAATGCGATTAAATATTCACCCGATGGCGGTGACATTACCATTAAATGGGAATCCAGTGAGTCTAACGGTGTTTTCTCTGTCAAAGACAGCGGTCTGGGGATAGAACCAAGATACATTCCAAGGCTAACGGAACGCTTTTTCCGAGTTGATAAGGGAAGAGGCTCAAAAACAGGTGGAACGGGTCTTGGCTTGGCCATTGTAAAACATGTGCTATTACACCATGATGCCAAACTGCAAATTCAAAGCCAACCTGGTTTCGGCAGTACGTTTTCGTGCCATTTTCCTGCGAATCGTACTCGAAACGATACGATTCCTGCACTGCCTATTCCTACGGATGAAAGCACAAATACATCCAATACATTGGGCATTGGAAAATAAAAATCTTATGCCCTTTACTCTAACAAACGACAAATCATAAGCTATCAAACAACTGAGCAATAAAGGTTTCTTTTTCACTGTCTTGATCAATTAAGCTTAATACCACGGTTAAAAACGTTGAATCATGTTTTTTCTCTGTTGTTGCGACCGATTGAACATAGTAGTTTAGACGATTCACCTTGCCGTTAAACTCCAAATCTAACACGGCTTGTCCCAGAACTTGCGGCACAACATCATCACTTTTAATAAACATGGTCGCTTCTGTTTTACTAAACTGAATGATCATGCAGCGAAACTGTTTGCCTTCAAAGCGAACCATGGTAGGGATTTTGACATCCTTTACTGACACAACGGGCGCATCTGGATGGGTAAACTTAGTGGCTTTTACGGGAGTGGCTTTCCCCGCGCCCATTAAAACATCTAACGATGCCGAGCTCACGCCACCGGGCGAGACAGATTCTCGCGCCTTTTGCGACATCAGCTTCTTATCAAGACCGTGCTTTTTCGCAGCCGATATGACTTTGTTGGCTAGCTGCTCACTGGAAAACGGCTTGCCGAGGTAATCCGTCACACCAGATTGAACCGCTTCGATCACATGACTTTTATCGCCACGACTGGTGATCATCACAAAAGGCACATCTTCTTTTTTGTATTTAGGCTGCTCTCGGCACCATTTAAGCAGTTCAACACCTGTCATTTCAGGCATTTCCCAGTCGCACAACACCATATCAAACTGAATCTTATTGAGCATCTGTTGTGCTTTTCGACCATTCACCGCTTCTTCAATTTCCACGGCCGGAAACTGCTTTTTTAACGAGCGGCGAATCAGATCACGAGTGAAAGAGGCATCATCTACTACCAAAATTTTTAACGACATCACAAAGTTCCATTAGTGCGATCTAACAAGGCTGAAAAATCCCCATGCTCCGATCGGAAAACCGAAATCCACAACAAAGTGGCCGCAACCACCGCAATAGGCATAACGAATAAATTAAAGAACGGGATCGTCAATGAAACCATCACTATTGCGCCAAACGTCCAACATAATAAGGGTTTGGAACGTAATGCCATTCTCATTTCATTAAATTTTACTTTGTTATTATCGAAAGCATAATCCATGTATTGCAGTGACAACATCCAAGCAGAAAAGAGTAACAACAACACAGGTGCAATTACGTTAACCAAAGGAATAAAGGAAAGCAGTAACAATAAAATAAACCGTGGCAAAAAATACAGTATCTTCTGGCACTCGCGCTGCAAACTATGACCAATGATAGCCATAACTACGCCCGCCGTCAGCGTTTCTTCAAAGACTCTTCCAGTCTCTTTTTCTTCCACCTTTTCGGCCAAAAATGCCATAAATGGCGCCGCTAGGATATTTACCCCAACCGAAAAACTGTAAAACAACAGCACGGTGATAATGGCGCCAAAAATAATGTAAAACAGCCAATTTAAAAAAGACACCCACTCAGGCACATATCCCATAGCGTAGCTTAAGAGGTCTTGAAAATAACCAAATGCCACCATGTAAATCAGCGCCATTAAAACAAAGTTAGCCAACAAAGGGGCCAAAATAAACAACCTCAGGTCTTTCGAAAACACCAAGGGAAACGCTTTTAAAAAAGCCCCAGCGGCTTTAAATGGATGTGTAATCACAATATACCTTTCTAATTCATTCATCTTTACGTCACAGAATACCATGAGGTCTTTCATGGCTCCACAAAGCCTTTCACATTGGCGATTCTTAAATGAAATCTTCAATGCCTTCAAGCCTTCAACACCATTTCCATCGCTCTTTAATAAAGCTGACATTTATTAGACGCATGACCTGATACGCAATTTCGATTGTGACCTTTTGTAAATTGGTGAACTATGAAAGCGTAAGACGAATACGAACCAGTACAGGTATCGCGTCTGAATATAAAAAAAAGCGCACACAAAAGTTAACTACAAGGGACATTATCAACATGAAAAAAACATTGCTCGCCAGTGCCATCATGGCCACTTCTCTTTTTGCTTTGCAAGCTCAAGCCGCGGACGTACCAGCGGGTGTCGAATTAGCCGCTAAACAAGAACTCGTTCGTGGTGGTGGCTCCGAACCTGCGACCATGGACCCACAAAAAATGGAAGGCACACCCGCTTCGATTCGTTCGAAAGATTTATTTGAGGGTTTGTATAATCAAGATGGCGACGGCAACCAGGTACCAGGCGTAGCCACAAGCTACGATGTTAACGCTGACAATACTCAATATACGTTTCACCTTCGCAAAGACGCTAAATGGTCTAACGGTGACCCAGTCACGGCCGAAGATTTTGTCTATGCTTTCACTCGTGCCGTTGACCCAGCTTTAGCGTCTCCATACGCTTGGTTCATGGAAATACCAGCGATCGTCAATGCCACTAAAATCATTGCCGGTGAAGCAGATCCTTCCACGCTTGGCGTAAAAGCCCTTGATGACCACACCTTCCAAGTGACACTTGAGCGTCCCGTCCCTTATTTTGTCAAAATGACCTCCCACCAAACCATGTTCCCAGTACCGAAAAAAGTGGTCGAAAAATGGGGCGATGACTGGACGAAACCAGAGCACATGGTATCAAACGGTGCCTACAAAATGGACGAGTGGATTGTAAATGAAAAGATGGTCTTTTCCCGTAACACACATTATTGGAATGACGCCAAAACCATTATCAACAAGGTGACCTATTTACCGATTGAATCTCCTAACGCTGAGCTGAAACGCTTCCAAGCGGGTCAAATGGATCTTAGCTATGAAATTCCCAACGACCACTACAAACAGCTTCTGCGCGACATTCCAGATCAAGTAGTGGTGACACCAAAATTGGGGACTTATTACTACCAGTTCAACGTCACAAAAGCGCCCTACAATGATGTTCGAGTTCGTAAAGCCTTGTCTTACGCTATCGATCGCGATGTGATCACCAAGTTCGTGACTGGCGTCGGCGAGCTACCAGCCTATTCTTTCACTCCAGAAGTGGTCAATGACTTTAACCCAGCCACGCCAGAATACGCGACATGGACACAAAAAGAACGTAATGAAAAAGCCAAAGCCTTGCTAGAAGAAGCGGGATACACGCAAAGCAACCCACTGTCTTTTAGCTTGCTGTACAACACCAACGAAAACCATAAAAAAATCGCCATTGCAATCGCCTCTATGTGGAACAAGACCTTGGGGGTAAACGTGACACTGGAAAACCAGGAATGGAAAACCTACTTAGAATCGAAAAAACATCAGCAATTTGATGTGGCACGTGCTGGATGGGTTGGAGACTACAACGAAGCTTCTACCATGTTGGATCTTCTAACCACCACTCATGGTAACAACGACGGTAAGTACAGCAACGCAGAATACGACAAGCTGCTAACCGAAGCTCGTACCATGCAACACCCCGCTGAGAACTATAACAAGGCGGAAGCCATCGCCATTGAACAAGACATGGCGGTCGCCCCTATTTACCAATACACCGAAAAGCGTTTGGTAAAAAGCTACCTAGGCGGTTACATGCCAAACCCAGAAGACAACGTTTATGCGCGTGATATGTACATCATCAAGCACTAATTCGGCGCTGTTGTTCTGTATTGAAAACCCTCCTCAGCACTTCGGTGCTGGGGATCTCTTGAACTTCCTACAGGTTGTTTGTGTTGTCCGTCACCCAACACAACTAATCCGGTAATTTTTATGCTGACATTTATTGCAAAACGCATTTTAGAAGCCATTCCAACCTTATTAATTTTAATTACGGTTTCTTTTTTCTTAATGCACTCGGCTCCCGGCAGCCCATTCTCAAGCGAACGCGCTTTGCCGCCAGAAGTATTGGCAAACATTAATGCTAAGTACCATTTAGACGAGCCCGTGATTAATCAATACTTTTATTACCTAGGCGGTTTACTGCAAGGGGATCTAGGCCCTTCTTTTCGCTACAAAGACTTCACCATCAATGAGTTAATTGGTCAAAGTTTTCCCGTCTCAGCAGAAATCGGCATTTGGTCTTTTCTGGTCGCGCTTATTATTGGTGTGGGCTGCGGTATCATCGCTGCACTGCGACAAAATTCATGGTTAGACTACAGTGTGATGGGCTTTGCCAACCTCGGAATCGTGTTACCAAATTTTGTATTAGCTCCCTTGTGTATCCTCTTTTTCTCTATCTACAACCAATGGTTACCACCAGGCGGTTGGAATGGTGGTGCCTGGCCTTATCTGGTGATGCCTGTGATCGCCATGTCCACCAGCTATATTGCGCAGATTGCGCGTATTACGCGCGGTAGCATGATCGAAACCATGCATTCCAATTTTATTCGTACGGCACGAGCAAAAGGTCTGCCGAAATACCGCATTATTTTCCAACACGCCTTGCGTCCAGCCATGCTGCCCGTTATTTCCTACCTTGGACCGGCTTTCGTCGGCATTGTGACGGGATCTGTTATTGTCGATGTGTACTTCGGTACCGGCGGTATTGGTCAGCACTTTATCAATGGCGCCTTAAATCGAGACTACTCCATGGTGATGGGTGTGACGATTTTAGTCGGTACATTGACGATTCTATTCAATGCCATCGTTGATATTTTATACGCGGTTATTGATCCGAAAATTCGCTACTAAGGCCTCCATATGATTACTTCAAAAGATAAAATTCAGGCCGTCGAACAGTTCGCCGAAAAAGTGGTGGAAGTCGAAGGTCGCAGCTTATGGCAAGACGCGCGCCGTCGTTTTTTTTCTAACCATGCCGCAGTGACTAGCTTGATTATTCTACTGCTTATTACCGCTATTGCTCTACTTGGGCCGTTGTTCAGCCAATGGAATTACGACGATATCGACTGGGAAGCACTGTCTGACATTTCTACGTTAGGCCGCCCAAACATTGAAAACAGTCATTACTTTGGTACTGACACGTTAGGCCGCGATATTTTTGTGCGCACCATGCAAGGTGGGCAAATCTCTCTATTAGTGGGCATCATGGGAAGTATCGTAGCGATTGTGATTGGTACGCTTTATGGCGCGGCATCGGGTTACATTGGTGGACGCGTTGACAGTGTCATGATGCGTTTCTTAGAGATTTTAAACTCTTTTCCTTTCATGTTCTTTGTGATCATTTTGATGACCTTATTTGGCCGCCATATTTTCTTGATCTTCGTCGCCATTGGCGCGATTTCTTGGCTCGACATGGCGCGTATTGTGCGCGGTCAGACCTTGAGTCTGAAAAACAAGGAATATATTGAAGCGGCTCATGCCTGCGGTGTATCAACGTCAAAAATTATCTTACGTCATATCGTGCCAAACGTACTGGGTATCGTGGTGGTATACGCGACCTTATTGGTGCCGAACATGATCTTACTAGAGTCTTTTATCAGCTTCTTAGGCCTTGGTGTGCAAGAACCCATGACCAGCTGGGGCGCGTTGATCTCTGAAGGCGCTCAGAACATGGAGATTGCCATTTGGCAATTGGCTTGGCCGCTTGGCTTCCTAGTTGTGACTCTGTTTTGTTTTAACTTCCTCGGCGATGGCTTACGCGATGCGCTTGATCCAAAAGACCGCTAAGGAGACGTTATGAACCTATCAAATACAAAAAACTTACTAGAAGTTAACAACTTACGCGTTAACTTCAGAACGCCCGATGGTTTTGTTACCGCGGTGAATGATCTTAATTTCACCTTAGCACAAGGCGAAACCCTTGGTATCGTCGGTGAGTCTGGCTCAGGCAAAAGCCAAACGGCGTTTGCACTTATGGGCTTACTGGCTGGCAATGGTGTGATTGAAGGGGAAGCACGCTTTAACGAGCAAAACATTCTGACCCTGAATGAAAAAGCCATGAACCGCATCCGTTCCAAAGAAATTGCGATGATTTTCCAAGACCCAATGACCTCATTGAATCCTTATATGAAAGTCGGCAAGCAGTTGATGGAAGTATTGATGCTGCATAAGGGCATGAGCAAGGCCGAGGCATTTGAAGCCTCCGTCAAAATGCTTGATGCCGTGAAGATGCCAGAAGCACGCAAACGCATGAACATGTATCCGCATGAATTTTCGGGTGGTATGAGACAGCGTGTAATGATCGCTATGGCCTTGTTGTGCCAACCGAAACTCTTGATTGCAGACGAGCCGACTACCGCCCTAGACGTGACGGTACAAGCTCAGATCCTCACCTTGCTGAACGAGTTAAAAGACGACTTCAATACCTCCATCATCATGATTACCCATGACTTAGGCGTGGTCGCCGGTTTGTGTGACAAGGTGCTGGTCATGTATGGCGGACAAACCATGGAGTACGGCACAGCCGAAGACGTGTTTTACCGTCCTACGCATCCGTATACACAAGGTTTGTTGAAAGCCATTCCTCGTCTCGATGCCAATGACGATAAGTTATCCACTATCCCAGGCAACCCACCTAACTTGCTGCACATGCCACCGGGCTGTCCTTTCCAAGCTCGATGTGAGTTTGCTAAAGATCGCTGTGGGGAAAGCATGCCAGCGCTTGAAGAGTATGCACCGGGCCAACTACGAGCTTGTCATAAATCCGTTGATGGATGGGTCGCCTAATGAACACTGCTAACAACATTTTAATGGAAGTGAATAACCTAAAAGTTCACTTCAATATCAAATCCGACAATGCTTGGCCATGGGAAAAAGGTCACGCTCTTAAAGCCGTAGATGGCGTTAATCTAACGATTTACGCAGGTGAAACACTTGGCGTGGTCGGCGAATCCGGCTGTGGTAAATCCACACTAGCGCGCGCTTTATTGCGCCTTGTCCCAATCACCGAAGGCAATGTGGTGTGGCTTGGGCAAGATCTAACGGATCTCGACAAAAGGCAAATGCGCAGCAAACGCCAAGAGCTGCAAATGATCTTCCAAGATCCTTTGGCGTCCCTTGATCCACGCATGACAGTGGGTGATATTATTGCCGAACCGTTAAGAACCTTTCGGCCAGAGCTGTCAAAAGACGCTGTTAAAGCCGAAGTCCGCGCTATTATGGACCGTGTCGGTTTATTACCCAACGTGATTAACCGCTATCCACATGAGTTCTCTGGTGGCCAGTGTCAGCGTATCGGTATTGCTCGTGCCCTAATCCTTAAACCTAAGTTAGTGGTGTGTGACGAGCCAGTATCGGCTCTGGATGTGTCCATTCAAGCGCAAGTCGTCAATCTGTTGAAAGAGTTACAGGCCGAAATGGGCCTGTCTTTGGTGTTTATCGCACACGATTTAAGCGTGGTAAAACACATTTCAGATCGCGTTTTGGTGATGTATTTGGGCAATGCGGTGGAGTTAGCCAGCAAACGCGCCTTATACGAAAACCCTCAACATCCATACACCAAGGCTTTATTGTCTGCAGTGCCTGTACCAGATCCAAGAGTCGAGCGAGGTAAAAAAATCCAACTTTTAACCGGTGACTTACCGTCCCCCATTAGTCCGCCGACTGGTTGTGTTTTTCGTACTCGCTGTCCTCATGCGAACGAAGGCTGCGCGCAACAAAAACCGATATTACAAGTACTGTCCAAAGAGCATCAAGCGGCTTGCTCTAGGCTGGCTGAAATAGGCTAATGTCACCCATACCATTAAGCCGCTTTGCTGTTGTCATGCACGCAAAGCGGCTTAAATTTGTCTAAAATGTTGACTTATTACACATCAACCTAGTATTCACCGTACAAGCGCGCTATTTTTGTCTATCATAGTAAAATTTGTTTCGTTACTGTGTTAAGGCTTTTATCCATGCGTTTATATTCTGCTTACAGACATTCTCTTATCTTGTTCATCGTTTTAGGCATTATATCTGCTTCATCATTCGCTTCAGATCAATCCAATGGCAGAATACTGCTTACCGTATCAGGGGCGATCGATGCGACAAATCAAGAGCAAGAACGCACGTTTGATCTAGCGACGTTAGGCAACTTACCTCAGTACACCATCGCGACTCATAATCCATGGACAAAAGGCCTACATACCTACCAAGGCTTTTCTGCCGTTGACTTATTACAAGAAGTGGGCAGCTCTGGTTCCTTATTACAAGTCACTGCCCTTAATGATTACATGACGGAACTGCCACTGAGTGATTTTATCGACAATGGGGCCATTTTTGCGACTCATCAAGATGGCAAACCAATGAGCGTCAGAAACCTTGGTCCTATTATGGTGATTTACCCCTTTGATGAGCGCCATGAATTAAAATCAGAATTGTTTTATGGTCGTTCAATCTGGCAAATACACCACATCAAAGTACTGGCAGCAACGGAGCAATAATGACGCGTTTTTTTCAAGGAAACACCTGGCTATCCAAATTCAAAACATGGGTAGTATATGGTTTCATTACCTTCATTATTGCCATTACCATTGCCGTATTTGCCATCATTACCTATACCAGTGACAGCTCCAAAAACAACGGTCGTCGTATTTTCGAAAGTTCGCTATGGAATGCCCTGCAATTACAGGTACAGTCGTATCGATTTCTCAACTATTTAGTCGCATTAAAAGACAGTGATTACCCGCTTAATGGTAATGCTTTTTTCGAGTACGACTTATTAATGAGCCGAGTAGATTTACTTAGGGAGGGTGAAGTTGGCTCTCTAATTCGTAATTTTGAAGGTGGACGTACAACCCGGTTACTCAATATTATTAATGGTGAATTAGAACTACTGAGTTTTCATCTTTCCAGAATTGAAGACGGCGATCGTTCTTATCTTCCGGACTTGATTCTGCGGATTCAAAACATCGAAGAACAGATTAATGAATTTGTTACCTTGGTGAATAAAGGCAGCAACGAATACATCAGTCAACAACACCGCACACTACAAAAGAATCTAAATGACATTCAGCTGCTTTCAATGGCGCTGCTTGCTTGTCTGTTGTGCCTGTGCTTTTTGACTGTCAAAGGACTAACAGAGCTAAAAAATATTTTTCGCCGTAATGCCAGCTTACAATCCAGTATCCAAGCCGTCCATGAAGACAAATCGGACATGCTGTCCTTCATTCATCAAGAAATACGATCTCCGATTAATGCTATTCTAGGCGTCGCTAAAACACTCAAAAACACCACGTCTTACCACGATACCGAAGCGCTGTCTCAACATATTGAGGAGTCTGGTCAACAACTCCTTCAGACTATAGAGATGTTCTCTGACCTTGCTTTAATTGATGCTAAGAAGCTCACACTAACAGTAAGTACCGAAGATCTCGGTGGTCATATCACAAACTACCTTGCTCTTTTTGAGCCGCAAATGTCACGTAAAAGCCTACAAGGGATTGCCTATATCGATCCACTTTTACCAACACACATCCAAATGGATTTTGCTCGCGTCAAAGAAATCATAGTAGCACTCCTGCAAAACGCCATCGCTCATACGCCCTCTGGCAGTATTAGCGTGCAAGTCAGACCATCGGCATTGCATGCCCCTAAGGGACAGCTCCCCGCGAATGCAAGAGAGGCGAAGATGCTACAAATTGCAATTAGAGACACTGGCCTTGGTATGCCCAACCAGCTACAACAAAACTTACGAATCAACCCTGCGTTACCCATGCAACAAGAAGGCCCACTGCCCAGCAAAGTGGGCTTAAGTCTCGCCCTATGCCATAAACTGGTGTATCTCATGCAAGGTGAAATGCATTTTTCCAGCGCCCCACAGAAAGGCTGTGAATTTTGGGTCGACCTCCCCTATTATGAGCCTAACAACAATGAAAAAAATGCTTCCACCGCATTCCAATGTCCCGATAAAACACAAGCACTGGTCATAGAAACCGATTCGCATCTCGCTAAAATCATTGGTTTACAGCTTACTACCTTTAATATTGACGTCACGTTTTCTAAGGATGGAAGCTTCCAAGAGCATAAAGACTTCGATCTCATCCTGCTGGGGAATACCCCACGCTTTGAACGAGATGGCAAAGACGCTATCCTTCAGTGGAAGACAAAATCGTGCCCAATACTCAGCTATCACCCAAAAGCCCTTGATACTCCAGAATATTCAGTCATTCCGCTTTGTTTTCCATTGACACAAAATCAGTTGGAGTCGCATATTTATAAGCTATTTTCCAACCACAAAGCGTCTATAAAGGTCGATAATCATGATTGATACCGCGCATCTCGATACCCTTACCCAGTTGCTGGGAAGAGACACCATTAACCAGATACGTTTAGAATATATTGAAGACAGCCATGAAAAATTGGCGCAATTATTACAAGCTTGGGATGCCAAAGACTATTCGGAACTTAAACAGGTTAGCCACTCGCTAAAATCGGCGAGTTTAAACATGGCAATGTCTGTGTTCGCCAAACAATGCCAACAAATAGAACAGTCCGCCTCACAGCACAATGAGCAAGGCATGCAGGCGATTATCGATACATTGCCAAGCTTACACACCCTCTCATTACGGGCACTCAACGAGTATTTTTCAGACTTTGATTAAAATGACCAAGAGACATCCGTCGACTGGATAAAGGTCTCCACAAAAGATTCTAAACCAGCTTGGTCTATCTCGGAGAAGCGCCCAACTTTTGGGCTATCCATATCAAATACCGCCACCAGCTTCCCAGCCACGACCACCGGAATGACCACTTCACTGGCCGAAGCAGCATCACAAGCAATGTGTCCATCAAAAGCATGAACGTCTTCAATTCGCTGAGTCTGTAAAGTTATTGCGGCTTTACCACAAACCCCACGACCAAATGGAATGCGAGTACAGGCAACCTTGCCAACATAAGGCCCGAGTACTAATTCATCACCGCGCACAAAATAAAAGCCAGCCCAGTTCAGATCTGCAATCGCTTGCATCACAAACGCAGAAAACTGGGCGGCATTGCAAATCAGATCGCGCTCCCCGCTTAATAAAGCAGCTAACTGTGCATTAAGATCTCGATAGGATTCTTCAAGAGAGACTGTTGCTTGAGTTTTTATAGTAAACATGGATTTTTCCACCAACTAAAACGAAAAGCGGATGATAACAAACTGAGCACAATAGCCCACCATCAGAAAGGCGAAAGCCGTAAAAGAAAGTATTGAAACGAAGAAATAAAAGGAAGAAATAAAGGCATGAAATCGAAAAACGGTCTCTTAGCTCAGGCAGACAATCTTCCAGTAGCTAAGAGACCGATGACGCTTATTTTTTATTCATATCCGCCGTAAGATCATTCACATTCACATGACGTACATCCACACCTTTGATCATGAAAATCAAATGTTGACAGGTATGACGCGCATGATCGCCGATACGCTCAAGAGAACGAAGCACCCAAATCACGTTAATCACTCGAGAAATACTGCGTGGGTCTTCCATCATATAGGTCACTAAAGAACGCATTGCTGTGTTGTACTCTTGATCAACATTGCGATCTTGCTTCGCCACTTTAATCGCCATGTCTATGTCTAAACGTGCATAGGCATCTAAGGCATCGTGCACCATGCGAGACACCATTTCGCCAATACGATTAATCTCCACATAGCCACGAGGAGACTCGCCTTCATTGACCAGATTCAGTGTCAAATTCGCAATTTTCTTCGCTTCGTCACCAATGCGCTCTAATTCACTAACGGCTTTACTGATGGATAAAATCATTCGCAAATCCGAAGCGGCTGGCTGACGCTTCGCCAAGATACGAGTACATTCTTCGTCAATTAGGCCATCTAATTGGTTGACCGTTGCGTCTTGGTTTTTGACATCTTCCGCCAAAGAACCATTGCTGTCTAATAAAGCTTGAACAGCGTCTTGCACCTGGTTTTCCACCACGCCACCCATGGTTAAAAAGTGCTGACGCAACGCTTCCAGTTCATTGTTAAACTGCTGAGAAATATGATCCGTCGTTAATTCTTTCATAATGCGTCCTCCGCCTAGCCGTAGCGGCCCGTGATGTAGTCTTCTGTTTGTTGTTTTTCTGGGTTAGTGAACAAAGTATTGGTATCACCAAACTCCACCAAATCCCCCAAATACATAAACGCTGTATAATCCGATACCCGCGCCGCTTGTTGCATGTTATGCGTGACAATGGCGATGGTGAACTCGTTCTTTAGTTCGTGAATCAGCTCTTCGATTTTTAACGTCGAAATAGGATCCAAGGCTGATGCTGGCTCATCCAACAACAGCACTTCTGGTTTCACCGCTACGGTACGGGCAATCACCAAGCGCTGTTGCTGACCACCAGACATTCCCAATGCACTCTCATGCAAACGATCTTTCACCTCATCCCACAAAGCCGCGGAACGCAATGCCCACTCTACGGTTTCATCCAATAGGCGTTTTTTGTTAATGCCTTGAATACGTAGGCCATAAGCCACGTTTTCGTAGATACTTTTTGGGAACGGGTTTGGTTTTTGAAACACCATACCAACACGACGACGTAATTCAGCGACATCAGTGCCTTTGGCATAAATATTTTCATTATGTAAATTGATTTCACCAGTAATTCGACAAGTGTCCACCAGATCATTCATACGGTTGAAACAACGTAACAAAGTAGATTTACCACAACCTGATGGCCCGATAAACGCGGTTACTTTTTTTTCAGGGATGATCATGTTCACCCCTTTTAATGCTTCCTTTTCACCATAATAAAGGTGCAAATCGTTTACAGAAAGGCAAACGGTTTCATCTTCGATACGCAAAGCCTTCTGGCTACGCTGCATAGCTGATATATCAATAGAGTGTGTTTTTGCGTCGCTCATAATAATCTCTTCTCCGCCGCTTACATTTCCAGCGATTTGTATTTTTCACGTAAATGGTTACGAATGGTTACCGCCGATAAATTCAACAAAGCAATAACAATCACAAGTAATAAGGCTGTTGCGTAGACCAATGGTCGTGCTGCTTCAACGTTCGGGCTTTGGAAACCCACATCATAAATATGGAAACCCAAATGCATGAATTTCTGATCTAAATGGATATAAGGATAATTCCCATCCAAAGGCAATGACGGCGCCAACTTCACCACACCTACCAGCATTAATGGCGCGACTTCGCCCGCTGCGCGAGCCACGGCCAATATCACCCCAGTCATAATGGCCGGACTCGCCATTGGCAACACAACACGCCACAAGGTTTCCGCTTTTGTCGCACCGAGTGCCAAGCTACCTTCACGAACATTGCGAGGGATTCGTGCTAAGCCTTCTTCGGTTGCCACAATCACCACGGGCAGAGTCAATAAAGCAAGCGTTACCGATGCCCACATCAAGCCACCAGTACCGAAAGTTGGCGATGGCAAGGCTTCAGGGAAAAAGGCCTGATCAATGCCCGAGCCTAAGAAATACACAAAGAAGCCCAAACCAAACACACCGTAAACGATGGAGGGTACACCAGCTAAGTTGTTTACCGCGATACGGATAATACGTGTCACCCAGCCTTGAGAAGCATATTCACGCAAATACACGGCAGCAACGACACCAAAGGGCGTTACTAAGACCGTCATCAGCAACACCATCATGACGGTACCAAAGATAGCAGGGAATACACCGCCCTCAGTATTGGCCTCGCGTGGTTCGTCTGTTAAAAACTCCCATAGCTTCACGAAGTAAAAGCCGATTTTTTCAGGAACACCCATGGCATTCGCACGATAAGCATGGACAATTTTTGCAACCGGTATTTCATGCTCAGAGCCATCCATTACTCTTACAACCACACTATCGCGATTAATTTCGCCATAAAGGTCAATCAAGCTCTGTTGCAGTCCTTTGTATTCTTCATCGTATTGACTACGTTCTACTGCTAAGTCCGCTTCCGCTGCTGGTGTTAGCTTACCTTCCAGTTCAAGACTACGCTGTTTTAGACGAATACGCTCAAGACCATAGTTGATTCTACCTATGTCTTTTTTCTCGATTTTCTTAATTTCTTCATGAATGCTTGCCGCACGGTCAATGCTCTTCTCAAACATTTGCCAAGTCGCTAAGGCTGACTCGGTTGGTTCAAGGTCGGCCGTTTCAGAAACGATTTGTCCATTTTCTTTGACCGATTTCAAATAACCATACAAGTTACCCCACTCATGACGCTCTGCTGTGAACAACATATCTGGACGTTTGGTGTCCGTTAAATACTCATCAAGTACCCAGCGAAAGTCCGAACCGTAGACATCACGGTTGCCCGTTTTCATTAGCGTTCGCTGCATCAGCTCATGCTCACCTGGGATATCAAGACCAGCTTCACGTAGTTGCGCCGCTGTTACCTCAACACTTTCCACTCGTTCAGCCACTATGTTGTATGCAGGCTGACCTGGTAAAGCGTAATTAGCCTCCACCACGTCAGCAGGCCAAAAATGCCCTAGCCCACGCACCGCAATCAACAGCAACAATCCAATGACCATGATGACTGAAATCGCCACCGCACCCGCATTCAGCCATACCCATGGGTCACCTGCTTTCACCCATTCGGATACGGATTTTTTCTTCATTTTCATTGCAATACTCATTATAGCGACCCGTATTTTTTGCGTAGGTGCTGACGCACGGTTTCAGCGATTGTGTTCACCACAAAAGTGAAGATAAAGAGCACAAACGCCGCTAAGAATAAGACACGATAGTGAGAGCTTCCTACCGCCGATTCTGGCACTTCTACTGCCAAGTTCGCAGCCAAAGTTCGCATACCTTCGAAGATGTTGAAATCCATGATTGGCGTATTCCCTGTTGCCATCAATACGATCATGGTTTCACCTACAGCACGGCCCATACCAATCATCACCGCCGAGAAAATCCCAGGGCTGGCCGTCGGCAAAACAACACGAGTCATGGTTTGCCAGTAGGTTGCACCCAAGGCCAAAGAGCCCTGAGTTAATGACTTAGGCACGCTAAAAATGGCGTCTTCAGTAATAGAGAAGATGGTTGGAATTACCGCAAACCCCATGGCAAAACCGACAACTAGAGCATTACGTTGGTCAAAAGTAATACCAAGATCATTGGTAATCCAGCCACGAATATTGCCATCAAAGAAGCTAAGCTCTATCACTGGACTCAAGGCCAAGCAAAGCCAAGCAAGCAATACAATGACAGGGATTAGCAACAAAGGCTGCCAACCTTCAGGCACCAACCAGCTAACTTTCTGTGGTAAACGAGACCATAGATAAGCAAACAACAAGATACCGACAGGCAAGACAACCAATATACTAAAGGTTGCTGCAAGGTTTTCTTCCATAAAAGGCGCGAAGAACAAACCCGCTAAGAAACCTAAAATAACCGTTGGTAAGGCTTCCATTAATTCGATAACCGGTTTGATTTTGCGACGTAACGCTGGCGCCATAAAGTACGCCGTATAAATCGCACCACAAATGGCTAATGGTACCGCCATTAACATGGCATAAAATGCGGCTTTGAGAGTACCAAACGCCAACGGTGTTAAGCTGTATTTGGGCTCAAAGTCGTTATTGGCTGCAGAGGACTGCCAAGTATAGGTAGGTTCTTGATACCCCTCGTACCATACCTTGCCCCAAATAGCAGACCAAGATACTTCAGGGTGTTGATTGTCCACGTAGAAGAAATGCAAACCTTTGCTGTCTTCTAATAGCAGTCCGTTAGCGCGGGGCGCAAAACTGATCAGACGAGCCGTACCATCGGTTAATTTCTCGTCAATAACCTGACGTGTAGACGTGGCATTATAAATCGCCACAATACCACGCTCATCCAGAGTAGCAAAACCTTTACGACGTTGTTCCATGGCTAAACCCACCAAGGCAACAGGCTGTTTTACATCCCGAATAAAGGTTAAATGCTCTTCATTGGTCGCATTATCACGGACATTAAACCACTGACTCACACGCCCAGAGGAATCCGCCACCATAATAGAAGATTGGCCCAACAAATATGACATGGAAACCAATTTGGCATCATCTTTAAACAAAGAAATATTATCTTTGAGAGTGATGTTATCAAAGTCACGTAAATCAAATTCGCTCAACTGACCAGAGCGAGTTGCGACATACAAATAACGTTGATCACCACTAATCAGCACACTGGCAGTATCTGCCACAAATGGCAATACTGTGCTTTGCTCACTCAACTCCACTTCTTCTGTGATAAAGTTAACATCTTTTGAAACCTTGGTAACGGCACTTTGACTATCGCCAATCGCGACCACGGTTAAGCTGTCACTGCCGTCACGAAGACTCATTTTGTTAATTGGAAAATCGGCCACATCAATCGGCTCTTCCCCGTAAGGGTATTCAACAATCGGGGTGATCTTGCGTTTTCCATCAGGATAGGAAGTACGGTAATCATGCTTCACAATGAGCGCCTTGCCATCGTCATAACCAAACGCTATCAACCGACTTGTGTCAGACTCCACAGCAAAAGCGGTGACTTTTGCATCCGTACGTAAGTTTTCGACCGTATTAATAACACTGCCATCTGCAATGGAAAAAAATACAATACTGCCAAGGCTAGTGACTCGCATACCAACTTCGGATTGCTCTTCCGCTGATAAATAAAGGCTGTCGCCCTGCTCTTCAGCAGGCACCACATAACTGGACTGCTGTTCAATGGAAGCTCCAGAGAACAACGGCATCACTTCATATAGTAAATAGAAACAAATCAGCAACACAGCCAAAATAACACTGTTGCCGCCGACTGCAATACCCATGCTAGCCATACGGTCTTTCAGGGCACGAATCTTACGATGACGCTTTAAAGCTGGCGTATTAAAATCCAGTTCGGGCATCTGATGGTCAGTTGATTTAGTCATCCGCATTCATCTTTTTATGTGACGTTTTTATGACAACCCACGAAGCAAGAAAAGTAGGAGAGCATTTTAGCCCTCCCACTTTAAATATCTCATTCGTAGCTCGCTACCGCGTTACTTAGTTAATACCCAAATCACTTAGGTATTTATTAGCCACTTTTGCTGGTAGAGGCACATAACCGTCTTTTACGACAACCTCTTGACCAGTCTTAGAAAGCACCATCTTCACAAACTCACGTTGTAATGGTTCTAGTGGCTTGTTTGGTGCCTTATTAATGTAGACGTAAAGGAAACGAGACAATGGGTATTTACCAGTCGCTGCGTTTTCTGGTGTGGCATCAACATAAGCATCACCTTCTTTTTTCGACAAAGGCAAAGCACGTACTGAAGAAGTGGTATAACCGATACCAGAATAACCAATACTGTTTAGAGACGTAGAAACAGACTGCACAACAGACGCAGAACCAGGCTGCTCGTTTACGTTGTTCTTAAAGTCACCCTTATAAAGCGCGTGCTCTTTGAAGTAACCATAAGTGCCAGACACTGAGTTACGACCAAACAACTGAATATCACGATTTTCCCAAGCACCAGTCAAACCCGCTTGACCCCAAGTCGTGATGTCTTCATTGTGTCCACCTTTACGAGTGGAAGAGAAGATCGCATCGATTTCAGGAAGAGACAAACCTTTCACTGGGTTATCTTTGTGAACAAAAACCGCTAGTGCATCGATCGCCACTGGAATAGCTGTTGGCTTGTAGCCATATTTTTTCTCGAAATCAGCGATTTCTTTGTCTTTCATAGCGCGAGACATAGGGCCGAAGTTAGATGTGCCTTCTGTCAACGCTGGTGGCGCAGTAGAAGAACCTGCCGCTTGAATTTGAATGTTAACGTTTGGGTATAGACGTTTAAATTCTTCTGCCCACAATGTCATCAAGTTAGCTAATGTGTCCGAACCGATACTTGAAATATTGCCAGAAACGCCACTTGCTTTGCTGTAAGAAATCAAATTGGCATCAACATCTGCAAAAGCGTTAACAGAAACGCTTACTGCTGCTGTCATTGCTAAACCCGCAACTAGTTTTTTCATCACATAAACCTCAGTGGTTATAGTCAAAAATTTATGAGCAACTGCCCATAGCTCGTTCGATGTTTTGTACTATAGGAGAGATATGTGACAAAAATGTTAAAGCGTGAAATATTTCAAAAAAATCTGAGCCTGTCCAAACAGGGAATAAAAATTGTACACATAAAACGAAAATCAAACATTAATATCCTCTAATCTGGGTTTAACCGGTTCAACCAGCCGTTTCACCACGCACAATATTCCCAAGCGTGGCGTTATCCAATAGACTTAGCGTCCGGATTTTCTGGCTAGACGAGGTCAGATCCCTTAAACACCAGATAAACGTTTGGAATGATCTTTAGAGTAGTTTTAAGGGATCTGGCTCGAGCATAACGATTAAAAACTGTGGGTATTTTCATGTTCAACAAATTGGTCAGTTTGGCCGAGGCGGTTTCCCATTACACAGGGAGATGCGTTGCTTGGTTTACATTAGCGATGATGCTGCTTACGTGTCTCATCGTTCTTCTGCGCTATGGTTTTGGATTTGGTTCCACGGCCTTACAAGAGTCGGTGCTTTACTTACATGCTATGGTATTTATGCTGGGCGCCGCTTATACCTTTAAAGATGACGAACACGTGCGTGTCGATGTTTTTTACCGCGACTTTTCTGTCACTAAAAAAGCTTGGGTCAATATCATTGGTGGTCTGTTCTTTTTATTACCCGTTACTCTCTATACGGCGTATTTGAGCTTAGATTACGTCAGTGCTTCTTGGCGAGTAATGGAAACATCCGCAGAACCTGGTGGTTTGCCTTTTGTGTATCTGCTAAAAACCTTAATTCCTATCATGATGGTCAGTCTGATTCTTCAGGGAACAGCGGACATCTTAAAAAATATTGGCGTAGTCACTGCAGCTCGTAACACAAAAGGACAAAACTAATGGCTGAATTTATACCTTTATGGCTCTTTGCTGGGGTTTGTGTCTGTTTGCTGTTTGGTTACCCTGTGGCATTTTCTTTGGGCGGCACAGCGCTGATTTTTGCCGCTGTTGGCTCTATGTTCGGCACTTTTGATAGTGTTTTCTTAGAAGCGTTACCCAACCGTTTGTTCGGCATTATTGGCAATGAAACTCTGATCGCGGTGCCGCTTTTTGTATTAATGGGTGTGTTGCTCGAAAAATCCAAACTGGCAGAAAAGCTGCTCGATTCCATGGCCATGCTATTTGGTAGCTTGCGTGGCGGTCTAGGCATTTCGGTTATTTTGGTGGGTATGCTGTTAGCCGCCAGTACTGGCATTGTTGGTGCGACCGTGGTTACTATGGGAATGATTTCATTACCGACCATGATGCGCCGTGGTTACGATCCCGCATTGGCCGCCGGTACTATTTGTGCAACAGGCACCCTAGGACAAATCATCCCTCCTTCTATCGCCTTGGTATTATTGGGCGATGTGATGTCCAACGCTTACCAAAAAGCCCAGTTGGAAATGGGGATTTTTTCACCAAAAACCATTTCGGTCGGCGATCTGTTTGTCGGTGCGCTTATTCCAGGTTTGATATTGGTTGGTTTGTACATTCTTTACGTCATCATGGTGGCCTGGTTACAACCCCATAAAGCGCCCGCTGTTCCTAGAGAAGAGCTGCGCAATGGTTCCACTGAGTCATTAGTGGTTTTACTGTTTAAAGGGTTACTGCCTCCGTTGTTGTTGATCTTCGCTGTTCTAGGGTCGATTCTTAGCGGTATTGCGACACCAACAGAAGCCGCTGGTGTCGGTGCTCTTGGTGCCGCATTGTTGGCTTGGGGCAGTGGAAAACTCAGCGTTCCTACTTTAAAAGACGCCGTCTATTCGACCACTAAAGTGACGAGCATGGTGTTCATGATCTTAATAGGCGCCTCGTTATTTTCTTTGGTATTCCGTGGTTTCGGTGGTGAGGAGTTGATTCAAGACTTCTTCTCGCAACTGCCAGGTGGTGTGGTTGGCGCGATGATTGTAGTGATGTTGCTGATGTTCTTTCTTGGCTTCATCTTAGACTTTATTGAAATCACCTTTGTGGTTGTGCCGATCGTTGCACCAGTGTTACTCGCAATGGGCTTAGACCCTGTGTGGTTGGGCATTATGATGGCCATTAATTTACAGACCTCTTTCCTCACGCCACCATTCGGATTTGCTCTGTTTTACTTACGTGGTGTCGCGCCACCAGAACTGAAAACTCAAGCCATTTATAAAGGGGTCATCCCTTTTATTCTGATCCAAATTCTGGTGTTAATCATGCTATCGATTTGGCCAGATCTAGCCACTTGGCTGCCAGAACAAGTGTATGCGGACTAATAAGAGGCAAATAAAATGAAAGCCATGCAAATGAAAGACTACGGTCCAGCCAGCGATTTAACGCTGGTTGAGGCTCAAAAGCCTAGTATCAACGAGGACCAAATTTTGGTTCAGGTCGGTGCCGCTGGGGTAAACCCAGTGGACACTTATATCCGCTCTGGCACCAACAATTATTCGGCTAAGTTCCCGCATACGCCAGGCTCTGACGGCGCTGGTACGATTGTTGAATTAGGCGAGAATGTCGTTGGCTTCAAGATTGGGCAACGTGTTTATTTCAGTCGTAATCTAAGCGGTTCTTCTGCTGAATTTGCCGCTTGTGCCGCAACACACACCTTCCCTTTAGCAGATGCCCTATCGTTTGAAGAAGGTGCTTGTGTGGGCATTCCTTACACCACGGCTCACCGTGCCTTGTTTGGTCGCGCTAACGCTAAAGCCGGCGATAAGGTATTAGTCCATGGTGCCACCGGCGCCGTTGGCATTGCGACCGTGCAACTAGCCCTTGCAGCAGGCATGGAAGTCGTGGCGAGTTCTGGCACAGCAGCTGGCGCGGCTTTATTGCGCGAGCAAGGCGTGACTAACGTCATTATGCACAATCAAGCGGGTCACCTTGCGCCCTATCAGTCGTTAGAGACGGGGTTTGATATCATTATCGAAATGCTTGCCAATCACAACTTAGACCAAGACTTAAAAGCCTTGGCCTTTGGTGGTTGCGTTGCGGTCGTGGGGAATCGTGGCACGGTAGAGATTAATCCTCGCGACTTAATGGCACGTGATGCTTCCGTAGTGGGTGTGGCCTTAGCCAATACTAAGCCTAATGAACTGGCCTTGATTGCGAAAGCCTTACGTCCCTTGTTTGAAAAAGGCGTACTAAAACCCGTGATTCGTCACCGCTACCCGCTTACCGAATTGGCTCAAGCGCACGAAGACGTTTTAAAGCCCGGCGCGCTAGGTAACCTTGTTATTCAAATAGTGTAGCGTTCAACATTGTATAAAAATACGGTGTATTACAAGGCTTTTTGCCAGTAAGGCACCGTATTTACTTTTCCCTTCAAGCTGGCTACTTAGCGACGATTAAGACACTATTCTCGCTGTAAAATACGATATCGCCAAAAAAATACGCTACTAAAGCCTCTATAAGCTCGCTATACTTCTTGTCTTAACTTATTCAACAAGGTGCATTTTGACTCAGTCTGATTCCGATGTTTTCAGCCTGCCGAACGAAGCGGATGCTCATGATCACGATTATCATCAGTTAGTGGTCGTACTGGATGGTAATACCGATTTCGATATCGAAGGCAAAGGCAAGCAATTGCATACTGGTGAAGGTTGCATTCTTCCTTCAGAGAACAGTCATGCCTTTGCAGGTCTGGGCGAAAATCGCATCATGGTGGTCAATCTGCCAATTCCACCGCAAAAAGGCATTACCGACGAAGAATACGAAATCGTTTCTCGTTTGTTTGATCAAGCGGCCTATTTTCAACTCAATCCCCGTTTGCAAATATTGGCTTCTGCCCTATCTGGCGAACTACAACAATATCCCAATGATACGATCTTAGCGCGTGCCTGCGGCAACACTCTACTCAGTGCCATTCGCCATCAAATCAACAACAAAGACATCCGCTCCCGCGGTAACCATTTGGATATTGATAAGCTCGATCAGTTTATTGAACTGAATTTATCTCGTCGTGTTCACATTGACCAATTAGCCAATTTCTGTTTTTTGAGTGTCAGTCAGTTCCACGAGCGCTTTAAAGACCGTACCGGCATGACGCCACATCAATACCTAATGCGCAAGCGCTTAGAACGCGCACAAAGTTTGCTCGCGGAAGGTTTTCCCCCCATTCAAGTGGCTGAAATGTGTGGTTTTTCCAGCCAAAGCGCCATGACCAATGTCTTCTCCCAAACCCTCGGTATTACACCGCTTAAATACCAAAAGCAGTTTGGCAATCGTTAATCCTCTGCTTTTCTAAAACACCCTAAAACGCCCCATTAATAAGCACTTTTATCGTTTCCTAAGCCGCCCTGAACCAGAATGAATATAAGTCCTATTTATTCTGCTTCAGTCGGACTTTCTTATAAAAAAAAACGATCTTTTCGAAAGACAATGACTCACTTATGTCACTAAAGTGTCAGCATTATCCAGACATGCATTTTTTTGATTCAACATAACGAAAAGTAGTCAAAAAAGCGCTTAATGCTCTATAACAATATGCGGCCTTACTAAAAAGTCATTTGGTTTTTTAGGTTAACGCGGGAGAATTCAACCATGTTTAAAGCGATTGAGGTGTTACAGCCTAACTTCATTCAGCGTCCACTTAATGAATTGTGGCAGCTCATTTCCCCTCTTTACAATATGGACGAAGAGAAGTGGTTAAAAGAACTACTGCCTTTGGCAAAACCGTCTGAAGAAGAGTTGGCAATACAAACCGATGCGGCCGCCACACTCATTGCTGAAGTACGCAAAGACGACGACAGCATGTCGATGATTGACGCCTTGCTACTGGAATACAGCCTAGACACCAAAGAAGGCATCTTGCTGATGTGTTTAGCAGAAGCCTTAATGCGCGTGCCAGACAAAGAAACCGCAGACGCTTTTATCAAAGACCGCTTGAGCGTCGCCGACTGGGCTTCTCACGCGAAAAACTCTGATTCTTTCTTCGTAAATGCGTCCACTTGGGGTTTACTGTTGACGGGTAAAATCGTCACCATGAGCGAGAAAAAAGATGGCACACCAGCCAACTTAGTTAATCGCATGGTGAACCGTGTCTCTGAGCCAGTGATCCGTAAAGCGATGAACCAAGCCATGAAAATCATGGGACATCAATTCGTTCTAGGCCGCAGTATCACAGAAGCCTTGTCTCGTGGTAAGAGCTATCGTGACAAAGGCTACACTTATTCTTTCGATATGTTGGGCGAAGCCGCATTAACCGCGGAAGATGCCGACAAATACCTACGTTCTTATGAGCAAGCTGTCGAATCCGTTGGCAAAGACACCTACAGCCAAAAACACCGCCCGACCATTTCTATCAAGCTTTCCGCTCTGCATCCACGTTATCAAGTCGGTTGTGAAGAGCGTGTTATGACCGAGCTTTTTGCCAGCGTAAAAGGCTTAATCACAAAAGCTCGTGCGCTCAACGTTGGCATCACTATCGATGCCGAGGAAGCCGATCGCTTAGAGTTATCTTTGCATTTGTTTGAAAAACTATTTCGCGATGAATGCACCAAAGGCTGGGGCTTGTTTGGTCTTGTGGTTCAGGCTTACTCAAAACGCGCTCTACCAGTTTTGGTTTGGTTGGCGGCCCTATCCAAAGAACAAGGTGATCGTATCCCTGTGCGACTTGTAAAAGGCGCCTACTGGGATTCTGAAATCAAGATGTGCCAACAACGCGGCATTAATGGCTACCCAGTCTACACTCGTAAAGAATCCACTGACGTGTCCTACTTGGCGTGCGCTCATTTTCTGTTGAGCGAGCACACTCGCGCGAATATCTTCCCGCAGTTTGCCAGCCATAACGCGCACACTATCGCGACGATTAGCTGCCTTGCCAAGCAATTAGGCGCGACAACACAAGAATTTGAATTCCAACGTCTACACGGTATGGGCGATGCGCTTTACAACCGTTTGATCAAAGACAGCGACATCTGCGTACGTATTTACGCGCCAGTGGGTAGCCATAAAGACTTGCTTCCTTACTTGGTACGTCGTCTGCTAGAAAACGGGGCCAACAGCTCATTCGTTCACCGTTTGATCGATGCTAATTACCCGATTGCGGAATTAATCAACCACCCAGTCACCACGCTAGAAAGTCGTAAATCTCTAGCGAACTCGCACATTGCGCTGCCATCCGCCTTGTTTAACGACCGAAAAAACTCTTTTGGTCCAAACATTGAGATCGAATCTGAGTGGACGCCTTTTAAAGCGAAAATCGATGCCTTCATGGGACAAGACATCCAGTGGCGTGCTTTCCCTATTGTGGGTGGCGAAAAAGTAGCAACCGGTCAAACTCACTCGATTACAAGCCCTTATGATCACAACCAGACGGCAGGGCAAATCGACTGGGCAGACGCAGCAACCGTTACCAAAGCAATTGACCTTGCTGAAGCCGCTTTCCCAGCATGGTCAGCGCGTCCCGCGACAGAGCGTGCTGATTGCCTAGATAAAATGGCCGACTTAATGGAAGAGAACTACGCGGAATTGATGGCTCTATGCCACCGTGAAGCGGGTAAAACCATTCAAGACAGCATCGACGAAGTACGTGAAGCGGTGGATTTTTGTCGCTACTACGCACAACAGGCTCGTAGCCATTTTGCCCACCCAACACGCTACACAGATTTTTTAGGTCAAGAAAAACAAGCTAAGCTAAACGGCCGTGGCGTGTTCACTTGCATCAGCCCATGGAACTTCCCATTGGCCATCTTTACCGGTCAAGTGGTTGCGGCTCTTGTCGTAGGTAACACCGTCGTGGCAAAACCTGCAGAACAAACCAGCTTGATTGCTTCTCGTGCGGTAGAAATGCTACACCAAGCAGGCGTTCCAACGGACGTGCTGCACTTATTGCCAGGTGACGGTGCCACCGTTGGCGCACCATTGACCAGCGATAAGCGCATTGCGGGTCTTGCCTTCACAGGCTCCACTGGCACAGCACAATTAATCAACCGTACCCTCGCAGCGCGTGGCGTGGCACCTGTACCTATTATTGCGGAAACAGGCGGTCAAAATGCCATGTTGGTGGATTCAACATCATTGCCTGAGCAAGTGGTTCGTGACGCCGTCCGTTCAGCCTTTGCCTCCGCGGGTCAGCGTTGTTCTGCCTTGCGCGTCTTGTTCGTACAGACCGACATCGCAGATCGCGTTATTCCAATGATCAAAGGCGCTATGGCTGAACAATCCGTTGGCTTGCCTTATCTGCACAGCACTGATGTGGGTCCAGTGATCGATAAAAAAGCACAGAAGATGCTGCTCGATCATATTGAATACATGAAAGCGAATGGTAAGTTGATCGCACAAACGGTACTACCTGATTTTGCAGAAAAAGGCACTTTCGTTGCCCCAACCGCGTTTGAGATCAGCAGCATCGATCAGCTAACCGATGAGAAATTTGGCCCTATCCTTCACGTTATACGCTACAAAGCACGCGAGCTAGATAAGATCATCGACACCATTAACAATTCAGGCTTTGGCTTGACCATGGGTGTTCACAGCCGTAACGAAACCACTTGTGCGCGTATTGCTAGTCGCGCCCGCGTGGGTAACCTTTACATCAACCGCGACCAGGTCGGTGCGGTAGTAGGTGTTCAGCCTTTCGGCGGACAAGGTTTATCTGGCACAGGACCAAAAGCTGGCGGTCCACATTACCTTCAACGCTTCGCTATTGAGCAAGACCTTTAAGGGGAGACATTACTATGACAATCGTACAACCTATCCAAATTCAGGTCGCTCAAAAAATATTCGAAGCATGGGACAAGCTTGGTGTAAAAGGCCGTGCAGACAAACTGCAGCAGGCGCTTTATTCTTTTACCAATGAACAAAGAAAAATGGCCGCTTGGCAGATCGATAACGCCAAACAATCCATTGCAGAAACACGTGTTATGCCTGGACCAACAGGTGAGCGCAACGAGCTATCTAACCAAGGCCGTGGCGTGTTTCTTTGCCTATCTTTTATTGAAGGAGATAAAGCCAGAGTAGGTTTAGTCGGCCAAGTATTTGCGGCGCTTATTGCAGGCAATCCTGTCATTACCGTTGGTCCAATAGGCCAAGAGATCATGGATATGATCTCGCCCTTCGTAGCAGAAGGTGTCGTGCAGAATATTGCTGAATCAGCTCAAGACTCTTTGATCGAAGCAGACCACTTAGCTGGCATTGCTGTACTGTGCGACCCAGCGCAAGCACAACAGCTTAGCCAACGCCTTGCGGCGAAGAGTGGCTTAATTTGCCAATTGATTGAAGAAACCGATGCGCAACACCTAAGCGTGATCGCCAAACCGCATTACATTCTTCGTTTTGTCACTGAACGCACCGTGTCTAACAACACCACCGCCATCGGCGGCAACGCAACACTGCTTGAATTAGGCAGCATGAACGACTAATTCCAGTTAGGAAAAGATACACTAAGCAGTAAACAGCCCTTTTTGGTTACAAAAAGGGCTGTTTTTTTGGCCATTATGCTTAGCGTTACTGGTCTTCGTTAATGGACAATAAAGCGTTTTCCCACGCTTTGATAAAGCGTCGTCGTTTTGAATCATCAAGATAGACCATCAAAGCTGGCCCCAAAGGAATAGGATGAAAATTTATCGTTTGGTCCTGTATATTTTGCCGTGACAGAAGAGCATCAATATCTGGGTTTAAGGCCATCAATTCACTTTTTTTCGCAATCACTTCCTGCCCTTCTTTGGATATCAAGAAATTTACAAAGCGTTGCGCATTAGACACATGCTTGGCTTGTTTGGAGATAAACACCGCACGGCTTACCACTAAGGCATAATCTTGTGGAATCACCACACCAATGCGGCTGTCTCGTTTTTCACGGGCAAAAGAATAAGAGCCTAAAAGATTGTAACCAAAGATCAAAGCGCCAGAAGCAATGTCGTCTAGCAGCATGGAAGTCTGACCATAAACCTGGGTACGAGCACGCCCTAAACTTTCTTGTAAGCGACCACTAATGCTGGATGTCACTTCGTCTTGTGTCGCCACTAAATAACCAATACCTGAGCGACGTGCGTCATAGGAACCCACTTTATGGATAAAAAAATCATCGTCAATACGCATGGCGCTCGCCAATGACTCATGAGTCAGTGGTACGGTTTTCTCCTCAAAGGCTTGCTTGTTGTAAACAAAAACAATGGGCTCGTAAGTAAAGCCAATCACTTCATTACGCCAATTGGCCCAACTAGGTAAGGCCTCAACCGCTTCGCCAAATACTGGTTGTGCGTAACCATCATTAACAAGTCGGACCTGAAGATCCATGGCGGAGCTAATGACCACATCAGGCTGATCTGCTAACGGTTTGGCCCTAATGGCTCGATCTAATTCCTGAGTATTAAATTCTCTGTACTCAAGCTTTATATCAGGGTTTTGTGCACTAAAAGTATCCAGTAAGGGAGCAATAGCGTTTAAATCTGTCGCACTGTATATGGTTAACCTGTCCGCTTCCCATATCGTGGGTAACACAGTCGTCTCTGCAATCACCTTGCTCGCCATCACCAGAGAAATGAAGAATAAAGCTATTCGCTGCGACATACGGTACCCTCTTTTGGCAAATGCACTCTTGCTCGAAGCCCTCCAAATGGACTGTCTTCCAAGAAAAAATCACCGCCATGGGCTTGCGCAACACTGGCGACGATAGACAAACCAAGACCAGAGCCACTTAACCCATTATCCAAGCGCTGAAAACGCTCTAACGCTTTTTCTCTTAGCCCGATAGGAATACCAGGACCTGCATCATCAATCATAATATCAATGCCAGATAAGTCTGCTTGTAAGCGAATCTCAATCAGGTTCTGTTCTGGACCGTAATACACCGCGTTGTCCAAGAGATTACGCACGGCTTCACGTAAGCTAATAGAATCTCCCATAAACAAAGGCAATGTCTGTTCGCATTGATAAGAAAAATCAATCTGACGGTGGGCATTGTCACGCACACATTCCGTTAATAGCTGCTTCATAACAGCCTCAATGTCCATCTGTTCGTTCGCCACAGTGTCGCTACGATGCACGACCATGGCATGAGTCAGTAGCTGATTGGTTAACCGTGTTAAACGCTCATGTTCTTTACGGATTTTATTTAAATGCTCAGGCAAGTCCGCTAGATTTTGGCTTTGACTGGCAATGTCCAATTGAGCCTGTGTGGCACTTTGTGCCGTACGAATTTGGTGACTGGCATCGGCGATAAAACGCTTCATCACCGCTAAGTTGGATAACAGCTGTGCTTGGTAATCGTTAATTGCACTTACCAAAGGAGAGACTTCTTGAATGGGCGTCGTTTGAATAGGCTCGGCCGATAAAAGCGAATGGGAAGCAAGGCTTTTGGAAATAGAACTCAGTGGTTCAAGCGCACGATTAATCGCCACCCACAAGACAATCATCACACAAGCCATAATCCCAAACAACACAGCAAAACTTCGGTACAAGATATCATTCATCATCTTATGACGCGCCCTAAGTGTTTGTGCCAAGACGACCGTTACCCAACCCGATACGGCGGGCTCAGAAAGTCTTTTATGGCGAATGACCACTCGCACTTCTTCAGACAAGTAACGCGCATTATAAAAAGCAATAGCGGATTCTTCGTTGAATTTACTAGGTAAAGGCATGTCAGGATAACCCGTAATAAGCTCCCCTTTGGTCCCCAAAGCCTGATAAAACACCTTATCTTCATCGGCAAGCTGCATCATTTCAAACGCCGCATAAGGCAAATCTAAATCCACTTGTTTATCGTAAACGTGCAATCCTTCCATGATAGACAAGCTGGCACTATTGAGCAGCCTGTCATAAGAATAATTGGCTGACTGACGGGCATAATGCCAAACACCAAGGCTCAAAATAAAAAAAATAGACAGAAGTAATAGTGCTGAGCGTCCCAACATTCGAGAGCGTATTGAGTAGCTTTTTTCAGTCATCAACATGCGCTAAGTACCCTAAGCCACGAATGGTTTTGATGATCAAAGTCGAGCCGTCTAACTGTTTTCTTAAACGTGTCAACGTTTGCTCTATGGCATTCGGCGTATAGGCTTCATCGTAGCAGTAAAGCCGATTAGCAATGTCATCTTTCGTCAGAACACGATCCAGATTTTTTAAAAAAAGTTCCAACAATTGCAACTCTCTTGGTCGTAAATCTAAGGTTACCTCATTCACTTTGGCAGAGTGCGCGGCCAAGTCATAGACCAAATTACCGCACTGGATTTCGTTACTGGCTCCTCCTCGCTCACGTCGATAAAGCGCACGGCAACGTGCTGCCAACTCACGAAAATCAAAGGGTTTTGCTAAGTAATCATCTGCCCCAAAATCTAATGAACTGACCCTATCATCGACTTCAGTTCGAGCCGTTAATACCAAAACGGGAAGACAATTGCCCCGATGTCTAAGACTCTGCAATAACTGAAAACCACTCTTACCGGGTAAATTAATATCTAAGATTAATAAATCAAAATCATCAAATGATAAACTCGCTTCGGCTTTTTCAACTGAACCAATCCAATCAATCGGATGACCTAAATTCCTAAAATACACACGAATCGAGTCGGCCAAACTCTCATTGTCTTCAATCAATAACATACGCATGACGGAACCCTATCTCTTCTTCTTGTCAGGTTAGTGTCAGTTTAAAGGAGTAACTTTGCCCACTCCTGTGCAACCTTGTACAGCAAAATAAAACAAAAAGAAATTTGGAGAATAAAAAGATGAAATCCAATATTGCCTCATTGTTATTGGTTGGCGGTCTTACCGCAGCACTAAATGTCAGTGCCTTTGAACCGTCTAAGCCCAGCTGTATTGCCCCTGCCAAACCCGGTGGTGGCTTCGATTTAACGTGTCGTATTTTGTCCACGGGTTTTGCCAATGCAGGGATCACTGATATACCTATGGCCGTAACCTTCATGCCAGGTGGTGTCGGTGCAGTCGCTTACAACTACATAAACTCCACTACGCCAGATGACCCAAACAAATTAGTCGCTTTTAGCTCAGGTTCACTACTCAACCTTGCCCAAGGCAAATTCGGCAAAAATCTAGATGAAAATGACGCTCGTTGGGTTGGTACAGCAGGAGTCGATTATGGCGCCATCATGGTTCGCGCGGATGCGCCATGGAACACGCTTGGTGAACTAGTGGACGATATCAAAAAAGACCCAAGCGCATTTGTCTTAGGGGCCGGTGGTGGCGTGGGTAGCCAAGACTGGATGAAAGCCGCAATACTGATGAAGTCTACGGGGGTTGATCCCAAAAAAATGCGCTATGTCGCCTACGAAGGTGGCGGTGAAGCATCAGCCGCTCTACTTGGTGGGCATATTAAAGTCTATCCAGGTGATGTGGGTGAAATAAAAGGCTTAGTTGAGTCTGGCAAAGTCAAAATCCTAGCCATCATGTCTCCCGAACGCTTAAAAGGTGACTTCGCGAATTACCCAACGGCAATTGAACAAGGTTATGACGCCGAATGGACCATCCTTCGCGGTTACTATTTAGGGCCTAAAGTGTCAGACGAGGCTTATAACTACTGGACTGCTCAATTCCAAAAAGCCTATAAGAACCCCGCTTTTGAGAAAGTCATTGTCGATCAAAATCTCGTGCCATTCAACATGTCTGGAGACGCTCTAGACAGCTACATTAAAGAGCGTGTTGCCTTTATGCGCGGCTTAGCACAAGAAGCTGGATTAACGAACTAATCCATTGATAAGTCTTAAATTGAGGCAACTACATGTTATATGACCGCATTTTTGCGGGTGCATTATTGGTGCTGTCTGGGCTCATTGCCTGGACAGCTTTCCATTTCGATGTCCCGTTTCAATATGAACCATTAGGGCCAAAAGCCTTCCCTATTATCTTGTCTATTATGTTAGCCGCATGCTGCATTTGGCTGATAGCCAAACCGGATAAAAATGCTTGGCGCCCTAACAAGGAAGTACTCACAAAAATTATCATAGGTCTGGTAATAATGGTGGTGTATGCCGCCCTGTTTGAAGAAGCAGGCTTCATTATTGCGACTACTATCGTGGGGGCCATTTTTAGCTGGTTATTTGGAGAAAAGCCACTAAAAGCCTTCTTGTATGCTCTCGCCCTAAGCGTCATCAGCTATTTCTTATTAGCTGATTTAATGGAGCTTAATGTCCCAACTGGCTTACTTCTCGGAGACTTATGATGGACATTTTACATTATTTATCGATAGGCTTTTCTGTCGCTCTTACGCCCCTTAACTTAGGTTTGGTTTTAGCAGGCTGTTTTATTGGTACATTAATTGGCTCATTGCCCGGTATTGGACCCATCAATGGCGTGGCTATTTTGTTACCATTGGCCTATTCCGTTGGTTTACCGCCAGAATCCGCTTTGATCTTATTAGCCGGTGTTTATTATGGCGCAGAATATGGTGGCCGAATTTCCAGTATTTTGCTCAACGTTCCAGGGGATGCGGGCGCCATAATGACAACCTTGGACGGCTATCCTATGGCCAAACGTGGAGAGGCCGGTAGAGCATTAGCTTTATCCGCTGTGTCCTCTTTCTTTGGTAGTATCGGCGCCTTATTGTTAATGGTGATATTTGCACCATTACTCAGCAAACTAGCCATTCAGTTTGGCCCTTCTGAATACGTTTGGCTGATGATTTTTGCCTTCACTTGCTTGGCAACCATGGTAGGCAAACGCCCTATTAAAACCGTCGTTGGCGTGGTCATAGGTCTACTTTTCGCGACCGTTGGCATTGATTCTGGTACGGGCATTTTGCGCTTTACCATGGACATTCCAAACTTATTCGACGGTGTCGATTTTCTAGTTGTTGTCATCGGCATGTTTGCTATCAGTGAGGTTTTGGTACTACTAGAAAGTTGGGCGCGTAATGACTTGAAACTGACACCTGTCGGCAAAAGCTTCGTCAGTTTTTCCGATTTAATGGCCGTAAAATGGGTTGTTCTACGTTCGACGCTGTCTGGCTTTTTAATTGGTGTATTACCGGGAACAGGCGCTTCTATTGCCAGTGCTGTTGCCTACGGCACAGAAAAGCGTTTTGCAGAAGGCCATGACGATAAATTTGGGGAAGGTGATATTCGAGGCCTTGCAGCACCAGAAGCAGCCAACAACGCGGCCGCAGCAGGCTCCATGTTACCGATGCTAACCTTGGGGATTCCAGGCAGTGGTACAACAGCGATTCTGCTAGGCGCGTTACTCATGTTTAACATCACACCAGGGCCCTTGTTGTTTGAACAGCAACCCAATATTGCATGGGGATTAATTGCCTCTATGTTCGTAGGCAATATCGCTTTACTCGTATTGAACTTGCCTATGATTGGTGTCTTTGTTCGACTATTGTCCATCAAACAGTCTTACCTTGTACCCGTTATCGTGATGCTGACCTTTGTCGGAATCTATTCGATCCATGGTGATTCGTTTGACCTGTTCTTTATGATTGTCTTGGGTATTTTTGCCTTCATTTTACGCAAATTAGGCTTCTCTCTCGCGCCGGTTATTTTGGGCTTGGTATTAGGAGAAGTGTTAGAAGAAAACTTGCGCCGCGCATTGTCTATCAGTGGTGGCGATTGGTCTATCTTACTCAATGGCACCATGACTTATATCTTAGCCGTTGCAACAGTGGCGGCCCTTATCGCACCCAAAATACTAAAAGTGCTTAAAAAATAAATATCTATTAGTTTATGAATTGCTCTAAAAAACCGTCATAGTAAAAAATATGACGGTTTTTTTATGTTATGACGGACACTAAAAATACACCAAGCTGCCAACATCAATGCATTTTCGTCGATTCTATATGGCCTTGTACTGGTTATAAAACACGCAATCTGTACCTGTCTTTTCGACGCTCAGCTGATATCTTTTGCTTACTAGCCATGATACCTATGTCAAGTTTGCCGAGGAGTATCCTATGTCTGCCGTACCGTATTTCCAGTTAAAAACACAGTACAACTATTGGATGAATAAGCGACTTTACGATCTTTGCCAATCCCTTTCAGACGAAGAAAGGAAAAGGAATCTGGGTGCTTTTTTCAGCTCTATCCATGGCACACTGAATCATATCTTGTTGGCGGACTTGCTCTGGCTTTCGAGACTGGGTCTACCCGTTGAATGTAGGGTGAGTTCTTTGTCCGATATTCTCTATGAAGATTTTCACCAGCTGAAGATGGCACGTCAGGAAATCGATGCACTATTAACGAATTACATAGGCACTCTAACAGATGCCGATATGTCACAGTTGATTCAATATAAACGCTTACAATCTGATGATGTGAATGAACTTCCCCTTGGTCTCATTCTGACGCATCTCTTTAATCACCAAACACATCATCGAGGACAACTTACCACGCTGATGACACAAGTCGGCCTAGAAGTCGGCGTCACCGACATGATCTCCATGCCCACCGCCACGACCTTCTTAACGACAAAATACTCTTAAATTCAAAAACGGTTATCTTATTCAAATAACCATGGCCTGTCGTAAGGGTAAAAGCAGAAAATAAAAAGTCGTCCCTGAATAATGGCGTTTCAAGCAAGAAGCGCCATGCTATTTTTGGGTCTTTCCAGTAGAAAAGTTATTTTCAGCCATAATCGCTTTAAAAATGGCCCAAAATCTAGGACACAATAAAGCC